>Ga0310810_10000029_pt1 | contig 184598 bp, 162 predicted proteins | sample NCmetagenome_FD_207641 | JGI IMG/M metagenome (GOLD analysis project Ga0310810, IMG submission 207641) | Soil microbial communities from experimental microcosm in Duke University, North Carolina, United States - NC | ecosystem: Engineered > Artificial ecosystem > Soil microcosm > Unclassified...
TGACGAGCAAAGTGAAGAGGTAGATTACGAGCGTAGGCATAAAGGCGCCAAGCCCGAATACGACGACCACCTGCCATAGCGCAATGGGAAACCAACGAGGCATGGCAATTGCGGCACACACTGCGATTGAGTAGACCGAGACATAGCTGACCAGAATGCCGCTAAGCACGCCAGGCAGATAGCTCTTCGCTGCAACTTCCATATTGTCTCTCCTGTTGTCTAACGCTGGAGTTAAGCGGCGGCGAAGCCGTCCGCCTTGAACGAAATGTTAGGCCGCAACCAAGCGCAAGAATGATTGCGGGACAAGAGCATCTTGATTGGACCCCAACTCGACCAAGTAGACGGGGTCATCTCCTAGCTCCTCGACACTTACCAGAGATCCCGAGTCACCGGCATGTTCGCCACCTACCACCTGAACACACGCATTGTGCTCAAAAGACACACCCGCTACAGGCTGGTGAGCTAGAAAAGCATTGGATTGCTCGTGTGTGGGTCGCATAAGGCCTAACGCTGGAGTTAAGCGGCGCGCGTCAGCGCGTCCGCTTGGACGAGTTGTTAGGGGCGCATGCCTCGGCGCCGCCTACTGGGTCATATATGTCTAGCAGCAGTTCGATACCTCGAGACGCCAGCGCGCTAAGAACCTTCGTTGTGACCAAAAGCTCTTCATTGGTTCGCTCCATGAAGTACCCGACGGACAGGTCCACCTCTAGGTTCTGTGTGATTGCGCTCCAAGCGGCCTCAGACCTGGGGAGGCAGGCGAGCAAGCCCAAAACACGTGACTCGAAAGTGCCCGCAGATTCTTCTGCGCGGAGCTGCCACATGCCGACGCGACGTTTCGCGAACTCGCGCCCATCCTTGCCGATGTGGCGATCGCCTTTGGCGTGGGCATGGGTCGGTTCGACACCGAGGAGCGCAGTCACCTCGTCCGGTACAAGGGAGTCACCGAAGATCCTCAGCGTAATGATTGTGGTCGCTTCTACCGACACCTAAGCCCCTAACGCTTAGTAGACCCCACATCTGGGGTGTTGCACCGAGTATGCATGGCGCCCGATGCCGCTAACAAGCGATGAATTCCCAGGCCCTTTCGGGGGTTACGCAACTCCCCTGGCGATCTACGCGGATCAAGGCCCCGTGTTATGTGGCGGATGTGGGGGTGTATGAGTTACGCAGGCGGAATTGGGGGTGTAACAGGGCGGGTTTTGGGACCGCGAGGCGGAGTAGAACAGGGTCAGGTTCGCCTTTCAGCAGGAGACGGCTGCTTCGCATGCGGTACGAGCTTGGTCATGCACACAGCGAACAAGCCGCTGGCGAGCCAGCCTTGCAGCCACGCCTTGAGCGCCGGCATCTGCAGCTCGGCAAACCACGCCGGCTCCACGCCTGCAAGCTGACGCACGAACGGAAAGATTGCCAGATCGCTAGCGCATGGATTCACGCCACCCAGGTACGGCTGCCGTTGCAGCCTCGCCTCCAGGGGCACTAGCAAGCAGCTGACGGCCGCCGAACGATGCGCCTCCCGCGGCAGCAGCTCGCTCGGATAGCGATCCGGATACTTGTACCGATCCAGATGCCGCTTGAACTCGCCGTCGTTGACGCGAACCAGCGCGAGGTTGTCCTCCGTCTGCCCCCTGCTCCACCACCCGTCCGGGTCGTGCCCGGCCCAGGCCCAACGCATGATGTCCCAGCTTTCTTCCAGCACCTGGCCATCGGGTAGTTGCAGTACCGGCACGGTGCCTTTGGGTGAGATGGCGAGCATGGCGGCGGGTTTGTCGCGCAGGCCGATCTCGACCACGTCGAACGGGCGACCGGCCTGCAGCAGCGCCATGCGGGCGCGCATCGCGTAGGGGCAGCGGCGGTAGCTGTAGAGCAACGGGCGGGGCGCGGGGTCGGTCACGGATGATCGGTACGGGTGGCGGCGGCAACGAAGCGTTCGACTCTACTGCCGATGCGGCGCTATGCCACGCGTTTCACGACGCTTCGCCGGGCGTTTTTGCTCCCCCTGCACGATTGGCTGGCTACGATGGCCGGCCATGAATGAGCCCCTGCTCCAGCCACGCCCCGAAGGCCTTTACGTGCCGGCCGGCGACTTCTTTATCGACCCCATGTTCCCCGTGGCGCGGGCGGTAGTGACGCACGCGCACGGCGACCACGCGCGCTCCGGCAGCGGCCATTACGACGTGGCGTCCGCCGGGCTGGGGCTGATGCGCGAGCGGCTGGGTGCGGGCTCGACGATCGATGCGCACGACTACGGCGAGCCCTTCCGCATGGGCCCGGTGACGGTGTCGCTGCATCCGGCCGGGCACGTGCTTGGGTCGGCGCAGGTGCGCATGGAGCTGGATGGCCGCGTGGTGGTGGTGTCGGGCGACTACAAGCGCGACCCGGACCCCACCTGCGTGCCGTTCGAGCCGGTGCCGTGCGATGTGTTCGTTACCGAGTCCACCTTTGGCCTGCCGGTGTACCGCTGGCCGCCGATGAGCGAGGTGATCGACGAGCTGCTGGCATGGTGGGACGACTGCGTGCGGCGCGGCGTGCCGGCGGTGCTGTTCTGCTACGCGCTGGGCAAGGCGCAGCGCATCCTGGCGGAACTGGCCTCGCGCACCGGGCGCACGGTGCACCTGCACGGCGCGATGCTGCGGCTGGTGGAGCAGTACCGCGAGGCGGGCGTGGCGATGGTGCCGACCGAGCCGGTGAGCGAGTCTGCGCGCGGGCGCGATTTCGCCGGCGAGTTGATCCTGGCGCCGCCGTCGGCGGCCGGCTCGCCGTGGATGAAGCGCTTCGGCAAGGCCTCCACCGGGTTCGCCTCCGGCTGGATGCAGATACGCGGCAGCCGGCGCCGGCGCGGTTACGACCGCGGTTTCGTGGTGTCCGACCACGCGGACTGGCCGGGCCTGCTGCAGAGCGTGCAGCAGAGCGGCGCCAGCCGTATCTACGTGACCCACGGCGACGGCGAGACGCTGATCCGCCACCTGCGCGATCTCGGCCACGACGCCCAGCCGCTGCGCCTGCTGCGCGAGCGCGACAGCGAGAGCGGCGGCTGATGCGCCGGTTTGCCGAACTCTATGCGGAGCTGGACCGCACCGCCTCCACGCTGGCCAAGCGCGAGGCGATCGCCGCCTACCTGCGCGAGGCGCCCGGCGCCGATGCGGCGTGGGCGGTGCATGTTCTGGGCGGCGCCAAGCTGCGTCGGCTGGCCACGTCCACCGAGCTGCGCCAGGCGCTGGGCGAGGCCACCGGCTACGCCGACTGGCTGATCGACGAGAGCTACCAGCACGTGGGCGACCTGGCCGAAACCATCGCGCTGATGCTGCCGCCGGGCGACGGCTCGCTGGGCGAGGTGCCGCTGCACGCATGGCTGGAACAGCGCCTGCCGGCACTCGCAAAACTGGAGAGCGCCGAGCGCATCGCCACGCTGCAGGCGTGGTGGCGCGCGCTGAAACCGGAGCAGGTCTTCCTGCTCAACAAGCTGATCACCGGCTCGCTGCGCGTGGGCGTGTCGCACCGTCTGGTGGTGCAGGCGCTGGCAGCGTGGTCCGGCCAGCCGACCGACCTGATCGCCCACCGCATGAGCGGCAACTGGAAACCCACCGCCGCGGCACTGGCGGCGCTGGCCGCGCCCGTGGGCGAAGACGAACACCTCGCCGATCGGCCGTACCCGTTCTTTCTCGCCTCGCCGCTGGAGAACGATGTCGACGCGCTGGGCGATGCGCGCGACTGGCTGGCCGAGTGGAAGTGGGACGGCATCCGCGCGCAGCTGATGTGGCGCGACGGTCACGCCGGGCTGTGGTCGCGCGGCGAGGAGCGGCTGGACGGGCGCTTCCCCGAGATCGAACGCGCCGCCGCCTCGCTGCCGGTGGATGGCGTGCTCGACGGCGAACTGCTGGCGTGGGACGAGGAGGCAGCCAAGCCGCTGCCGTTCACCGCGCTGCAGAAGCGCATCGGCAAGCTCAAACCCGGCGCGAAGTTGCTGGCCGGCACGCCGGTGCGCTTCATGGCGTACGACCTGATGGAGTACGCCGGCGACGACCTGCGCGAGCGGCCGTTGCACGCGCGCCGCGCGCTGCTCGCCGGCATGCTGGGCGGCGCCGACGACGCGCTGATGCTCTCCCCCGCCCTGCTCAGCGACAGCTGGGAGGCGCTCGCCACTGAGCGCGAAAGCTCGCGTGAGCGGCAGACCGAAGGGCTGATGCTCAAGCGCCTCGACTCGCCGTACCGGGTGGGCCGCAAGCGCGGCGACTGGTGGAAGTGGAAGGTCGATCCGCACACCATCGACGCGGTGCTGCTGTACGCGCAGCCCGGCCACGGCCGCCGCTCCGGCCTGTTCACCGACTACAGCTTCGGCGTGTGGCACGAGGGCGAGCTGGTGACCGTGGCCAAGGCGTACTCGGGCCTGGACGACGCCGAGATCGCCCGGCTCGATCGCTGGATCCGCGCCCACACCACCGAGCGTTTCGGCCCCGTGCGCGCGGTGGAGGCGGTGCACGTGTTCGAGCTGGCGTTCGAGGCGGTGCAGCTGTCCGGGCGGCACAAATCCGGGGTGGCCGTGCGCTTTCCCCGCATCGCGCGCTGGCGCACCGACAAGGCTCCACGCGATGCCGACCACCTCGACGACCTCCGCCGCCTGGCGACGGGCTGAGGCCCGCCTGCGCGACTGGTTCGCCGCGCAGGGCCGCAAGCCCGCGCCGTTCCAGCGGGCCGCGTGGAAAGCCTGGGGCGAAGGCCGCAACGGGCTGATCCACGCGCCCACCGGCACCGGCAAGACGCTGGCCGCGGTCGGCGGCCCGCTGATCGACGGCTTGCTGCATCCGGCCAAGGGGCTGCAGCTGCTGTGGATCACCCCGCTGCGCTCGCTCGCCACCGACACCACCGGCCACCTCGCCGCCGCGGTGGAGGCGATGGGCCTGCCCTGGCGCGTGCTGCGCCGTACCGGCGACAGCTCCAGCGCCGAGCGCGCGCGGCTGCGTCGCGGCGACTGCGAGTTGCTGGTGACCACGCCGGAAAGCCTGGCCCTGCTGCTGAGTTATCCCGATGTCGCCACGCGCTTCGCCAACCTGCGTGGCGTGGTGGTGGACGAGTGGCACGAGCTGATTGCCAGCAAGCGCGGCACGCTGCTGCAGCTGGGGCTGGCGCGGCTGCGCACGCTGCAGCCGGACAGCCGCGTCTGGGGCCTGTCGGCCACGCTGGGTAATCTGGACGAAGCGCTGCACGCGCTGTGCGGCGACGGCGTACTGATCGGCAGCGCCGCACGCAAGCGCACCCGTATCGACACCGCCCTGCCCGGCCCCGGCGAGCGTTTTCCCTGGGTCGGTCACCTGGGACTGAAGCAGCTCGGCCGCGTGGTGCAGGCGGTGCTGGAGGTGCGCACCGCGTTGGTGTTCGCCAACACGCGTTCGCAGGCGGAGCTGTGGCACGAAGCGCTGGCCGCGGTGTGGCCGGAGGCGCCGGAGACGCTGGCGGTGCACCACGGCTCGATCGATCCCAAGCTGCGCCTGGCCGCCGAGGAAGGCCTGCGCACCGGCGCGCTGCGCTGCGTGGTGGCCACCTCCAGCCTGGACTTGGGCGTGGATTTTTCCACCGTGGACCGGGTGATCCAGATCGGCAGCCCCAAGGGCGTGGCGCGGCTGCTGCAGCGCGCCGGCCGCAGCGGGCATGCGCCGGGCGCGCCCTCGAGCATCCTGTGCGTGCCCACGCATCTGCTGGAGCTGGCCGAGATCGCCGCGGCCCGGCGCGCGCTGGCGGCCGATCACCTCGAACCGCGCCACCCGCTGCGCGGCTGCCTCGACGTGCTGGCGCAACACCTGCTCACCCGCGCGCTCGGCGGCGGCTTCCACGCCGACCAGGCGTATGCGGAGGTCGCCACCACGCGCGCCTATGCGCAGCTGCCGCGGGCCCAGTTCGACGCCGTGCTCGACTATCTCGAACACGGTGGCACCGCGCTGGCCGGCTACCCCGAGTACCACAAGCTGGTGCGCGACGCGGACGGCCTGTGCCGGGTGGAAAGCCGGCGCGTGGCGCGGCTGCACCGCCTGTCGATCGGCACCATCACCTCCGACGGCAGCGTGCAGGTGCGCTACATGAAAGGCGCGCGGCTGGGCGCAGTGGAAGAGAGCTTCGTGGCGCGCCTGCGCCCGGGCGACCGGTTCCTGTTTGCCGGGCGCCACCTGCAGCTGGTGCGGGTGCGCGACATGACCGCCTACGTGCGCCAGGCCGACAACCGCCAGGGCGGCGTGCCGCGCTGGATGGGCGGGCGCATGCCGCTTTCCGGCGAGCTGTCCGGCGAACTGCGCCGCGTGCTCGCCGATGGCGACGCCGGCGAGGCAGAGATGAAGGCGCTGCGCCCGCTGCTGGCGATCCAGCGCAGCCAGTCGCACGTGCCGCAGGCGAGCGAGCTGCTGGTGGAACGCACGCACACGCGCGAGGGCGATTACCTGTTCGTGTATCCGTTTGCCGGGCGGCTGGCGCACGAGGGGCTGGCCGCCGTGCTCGCCTATCGCCTCGCCCAGCGTGTGCCGGCCGACTACGGCTACGCGGTGAACGACTACGGCCTGGCGATCACCGCGCGCAAGCTGCCGCCGCTGGACAGCGAGGCAATGCGCCAGCTGCTGCATCCGTGGGGCCTGCGTCGCGACATTCGCGCCAGCATCAACCTGGCCGAACTGGCCAAGCGGCAGTTTCGCGAGGTGGCGCGGGTGGCCGGGCTGGTATTCAACGGCTACCCCGGCCAGAGCAAGACCATGCGCCAGCTGCAGGTATCTAGCGGGCTGCTGTTCGACGTGCTGCGCCAGCACGATCCGGAGCATCCGCTGCTGTGGCAGGCCGAGCGCGAAGTGCTCGACCAGCAGCTCGACTACGCCCGCCTGCGCGATGCCCTGCTGCAGGCCGCGCGCGGTCCGCTGCGCTACGTGGAACCGCCGCGGCTCACCCCGCTGGCGTTTCCGCTGTGGGTGGAGCGCCTGCGCGGCGGCGTGCACGCGGACGACTGGAAGAGCCGCGTCGAGCGCATGCTCGCGCAACTGGAAAAGGCCGCCGACCGATGATGGAGTTTGGTATCGAGGTGGCCGGCGAGACGCTGCAGCTGCACGGCGAGCGCGCCGTGTTCTGGCCGCGCCTGCGCTGGCTGCTGCTGGCCGACGTGCACTTCGGCAAGGGCGCCGTGCTGCGCCGCGCGGGCGTGGCGCTGCCGACCGGACAGACGCTGGACGACCTGCAGCGCATCGACCGCCTGATTGCCCATTACCAGCCGCAGCGGCTGGTGGTGCTGGGCGACCTGGTGCACGGCCGTGCGCACCACGACACGCCGTGGGTGGCCGACGTGCAGCGCTGGCGCGAACGGCATGCGGCGCTGGCGATGAGCCTGGTGGTGGGCAACCACGACCGGCACATGGACGCCGGCATCCTCGGCTTCGAGCGGATCGACGAGGTGCTGTGCGAGGGGCCGCTCGCGCTCGGCCACGAGCCCACGCGCTACCCCGGCCACTACCTGCTGGCCGGTCACGTGCATCCGGGCGTGAACGTGCGCGACGGCTGGCGCAAGCATCGCCTGCCGGCGTTCCGCTTTGGTCGCTCGGTGGCGCTGCTGCCCGCATTCGGCCGCCTCACCGGCCTGTACGAGGAGCCGCCGCGGCCAAGCGAACGCATCGTGGCCGTGACCCCGGCCGGGCTGCTGCCGCTGGCCACCCGCGCGCGCTGAGACTGAGGGGGCTGAAGCCCCTTCCGCGACGGCTCATCCATGCGCCGCTCCTGCGTGAGCGCCCCCCTCGCGACGCTGTCCGCGCCGACCGCCGCAGGCATCGGCACTGAAGCGGACCCGCTGTGTTCGACGGACAAGGTAGGAGCCCGCTCGCGGGCGATGCTCTTGTTCCTGATCCACATCCAAAGCTGAGAGCATCCCCCGCGAGTGGGCTCCTACCGGTGGCTGTGATTGGACGAATCTAGCGCGCGTTTGTGGCCGCTATCCGCAAGAGCCAGTGGGCGCGCTGACTCTTGGGAGCGACCCCAGTCGCGACGCTGTTCGCGCCGACCGCCGCAGCATCGCCGCTGACGCGGACCCGCTGTGTCGGTCGCCCAACGCAGGAGCCCGCTCGCCGGCGATGCTTTCATTCCTGATCCACATTCAAAGCTGAGAGCATCGCCCGCGAGCGGGCTCCTACTGGTGTGATCGGACGAACGTGGTGGCTCGTTTGTGGCCGCTATCCGCAAGAGCCCGTGGGTGCGGAGACTCTCGGAAGCGACTTCAGTCGCGATGCTGCTCACTCCGGCCACTGCAGGCGTCGGGCTTGAGCAGCGCCGCGCTCAGGCATGGAGCGGTGGTGCGCTGGTCAGCAGCATCACCGCGGGGCCGTCCACTTCCACGCTGCGATCGGTCACCATGCCCGGCGGCGCCTGCGGGTGGGCGCTGTCGATCTGCAGGCACCAGCTCAGCGCCGGCGCGGGCAGCACGAAGCGATGCGGCTCGCGGGTGCCGTTGACCAGCAGCAGGCTGACATCCGCACGGCGCCCCAGGCCCACAGCGCGGCGCAGCACCAGCAATCGTGCCTCGTGGTCGTGCCAGTCGGCCTGGGTCAGCAGCTTGCCGCGCTCGTCGAACCAGCTCACGGTGGGAATGCCGGGCAGCACCTCGGCCTCGCCGTGGACGAACCGCGCCGAGTGCAGCGTGGGGTGCTGCTGGCGCAGGTGGATCAGCCGCGCCAGGTATTCGGTCTGCGCCCGCCCCGCTTCGGAGCGCAGCTGGCGCCAGTCGAACCACGACACCGCGTTGTCCTGGCAGTAGGCGTTGTTGTTGCCGCGCTGGGTGCGGCCGAATTCGTCGCCGCCAAGCAGCATCGGCGTGCCGTGGGAAAAAGCCAGCGTGGCCAGCATCGCCCGCTTGCTGCGCTCGCGCGCGTCGTGGATGGCGGCGTCGTCGGTCGGCCCTTCGTGGCCGTGGTTGTCGCTGTGGTTGTCGTCCGCGCCGTCGCGGTTGTCCTCGCCATTGGCCTGGTTGTGCTTGTGCGCGTAGCTGACCAGGTCGTGCAGGGTAAAGCCGTCGTGCGCGGTGACGAAGTTGACCGAGGCCCACGGCCGGCGGCCGTCGCGGTCGAACATTTCGGCCGAGCCCATCAACCGGCGCGCCAGCAGCCCGCGCATGGCGCTGTCGCCTTTCCAGAAACGCCGCACGTCGTCGCGGAACTTGCCGTTCCACTCGGCGAAGGGCGCCGGATGATTGCCCACCTGATAGCCGCCGGGGCCGAGATCCCACGGCTCGGAGATCAGCTTGACCTGCGACAGCGTGGGGTCCTGCCGCAACGCGTCGAACAGCCCGCAGTTCGGGTCGTAGCCATGCGCTTCGCGGCCCAGCGCCACGCCGAGGTCGAAACGGAAGCCGTCCACCCCGAACACCTCCACCCAGTAACGCAGCGAGTCCATCACCAGCTGGATCACCCGCGGGTGCGCCGTGTTGACGGTGTTGCCGCAGCCGGTGTCGTCGATGCAGTGGCGCGGGTTGTCCGGCAGCAGCCGGTAGTAGCTGGCGTTGTCCAGGCCGCGGAACGACATGGTGGTGCCGAGCTCGCTGCCCTCGCAGGTGTGGTTGTAGACCACGTCCAGAATCACCTCGATGCCGGCGTCGTGCAGCGCGCGCACGGCGGCACGCACTTCGCTGAGTGCGCCGCGCACCAGGTAATCCGGTTCCGGTGCAAAGAACGCCAGCGTGTTGTAGCCCCAGTAGTTGCGCAGCTTCATCTGCGCCAGCCGGCGGTCCTGCACGAACGCATGCACCGGCAGCAGCTCGACCGCGGTGACGCCGAGCTTGACCAGGTGCTCGATCACCCGCGGATCGGCCAGCGCCATGAAGGTGCCGGCCTCGTGCGGGCGCAGCTGCGGCAGTTTCTGGGTGAGCCCCTTGAGGTGGGTCTCGTAGATCACCGTGCGCGACCACGGGGTGCGCGGCCGGGGCTGGTGGAGCAACGGCTCCATCGGCTCCACCACCACCGACTTGGGAACGGCGGCGGCGCTGTCGCGGCGGTCGAACGACAGATCCGCCCGCGGCGAAGACATGCGGTAGCCGTGCAGCGCGTCGGACCAGCGCGTCTGCCCCGCGAGCTGCCGCGCGTACGGGTCGATCAGCAGCTTGTGCGGGTTGAAGCGGTGCCCCTGCTCGGGCTCGTACGGGCCGTGCGCCCGGTAGCCGTACAGCTGCCCCGCGGTGACCCGCGGCAGGTACCCGTGCCACACCTGGTCGGTGTATTCGGGCAGGTCGTAGCACGCCAGCTGGCGCCGGCCGGTCGGGTCGAACAGGCACAGCTCCATGCGCGTGGCGTGCGCCGAGAACACCGCGAAGTTGGTGCCGATGCCGTCGCAGGTGGCGCCCAGCGGATACGGCTGGCCCGGCTGGATCCGGTCGGGGGTGTACGCCATCGATCAGCGGTCGGCGATCAGGATCACCGTCGCCAGCGGCGGCAACGACAACCCCACCGAGTGCGCCTGCTGATGCAGCGGCAAGGGTTCGCTGTGCACCACGGCGTCACCCGCACCCGAGCCGCCGTACTCGCTGGCGTCGGTGTTGAGGCGCACCTGCCAGCGGCCCTCGCGCGGCACGCCGATGCGGTAGTGCGGCAATGGCGCCGGCGTGAGGTTGCACACCACCAGCGCAGGCGGCGCACCGCCGGCGTAGCGCCACCAGGCAAGCACGCTGTGCTCGGCGTCGTCGCCCACCGCCCAGTGGAAACCGGCGGGGTCGATGTCGCTGGCGTGCAGCGCGGGCTCGGCGGCGTAGAGCCGGTTGAGGTCGCGCACCAGCTGCTGCATGCCACGGTGGCGCGGGTTGTCCAGCAGCTCCCACGGCAGCTGGGTGTCGTGGTTCCATTCGGTCGGCTGCGCCAGCTCGCCGCCGTTGAACAGCAGCTTCTTGCCCGGGTGCGCCCACATGAAACCGAAGTACGCGCGCAGGTTCGCCAGCTGCTGCCAGTCGTCGCCGGGCATGCGTCCGAGCAGCGACCGCTTGCCGTGCACCACCTCGTCATGCGACAGCGGCAGCACGAAATGCTCCGAATACGCGTAGACCATCGAGAACGTCATCTCGTGGTGGTGCCAGCGGCGGTGGATCGGATCGCGCGACATGTACTGCAGCGTGTCGTGCATCCAGCCCATGTTCCACTTGTAATCGAAGCCCAGGCCGCCCTCGCTGGTCGGGCGGGTCACGCCGGGCCACGCGGTGGATTCCTCGGCGATGGTGAGCACGTCCGGATGGCGCTCGTGCACTGCCGCGTTGAAGCGGCGCAGGAAGGCGATCGACTCGAGATTCTCGCGCCCGCCGTGCACGTTGGGCACCCACTCGCCGTGCTTGCGGCTGTAGTCGCGGTAGAGCATCGAAGCCACCGCATCCACCCGCAGGCCGTCGACGTGGAAGCGCTCCAGCCACGCCAGCGCGCTGGCAACCAAAAAGCCGGCCACCTCGTTGCGGCCGAGGTTGTAGATCAGCGTGTTCCAGTCCTGGTGGAAACCCTCGCGCGGATCGGCGTGCTCGTACAGCGCGGTGCCGTCGAACTGCACCAGCCCGTGCGCATCGGTGGGGAAATGCGCCGGCACCCAGTCCACGATCACGCCGATGCCGGCCTCGTGGCAGCGGTCGACGAAGCGCGCGAACGCGGCCGGCGGACCAAACCGCGCCGTGGGCGCGAACTGCCCCAGCGGCTGGTAGCCCCACGAACCGCCAAAGGGATGCTCGGAGATGGGCAGCAGCTCCAGATGGGTAAAGCCCATGCCGCTGACGTACGGGATCAGCCGCTCGCCCAGCGCGTCCCAGTCGAGGTTGTCGCCGTGCCCGTCGCGCAGCCACGAGCCGGCGTGCAGTTCGTAGATCGACAGCGGCGCGTCGAGCGCCTGCCGTCGGCCGCGCTCGCGCATCCATTGCTGGTCGGTCCAGCCGAACGCGGCCGGATCGGCCACCACCGAGGCGGTCGACGGCGGCGCCTCGGTCGCCAGCGCCACCGGGTCGGCCTTCTGCCGCACCACGTAGTCGGCGCCCAGGATCTCGAACTTGTAGTGCGCGCCCGGCGCCAGGCCCGGCACGAACAACTCCCACACACCGGCCGGGGCGCGCAGGCGCATCGGGTGGCGCCGCCCGTCCCACTGGTTGAAGTCGCCGATCACGCTCACGCGCCGCGCATTCGGTGCCCACACGGCGAAGCGCACGCCGGCGACCTCGTCCACTTTCATCGGCTGCGCGCCCAGCACCCGGTACAGCTTGGGGTGGTGGCCGCCGGCGAGCTGGGCCAGGTCTTCGTCGGCCAGCAGCGTGCCGAAGGCGTACGGATCGACCAGCTCCTGCACCGCCTGTGGCCAGTGCACGCGCAGGCGGTAGCGGCCTTCGCCTTCGGCCAGCCCGGTGAACAGCCCGTCGCGCTGCTGCTGCAGCCGGGCCAGCACGCTGCCGTGGGTGTCGATGACCTCCACCGCCTGCGCGCCCGGCTGCAGCGTGCAGATGCGGCGCAGGCCGGCGCCGGCCGGGTGCGGCCCCAGCTCGGCGAAGGGATCGCCGTGGCGGCCCTCGATCAGTGCGCGCGCGGCCTCGTCGGCCAGCGCGGCGTGGGGATCCATCAGCTCGCTGTCGCTCATGCGCGCCTCCCGCGGGGGTTGGGTGACGGCGCCACGTCGGCGCCGTCGTCGGCCTGTGCCAGCGCAAGCAGCCCGCGCAGCGGTACCGCGACCCAGCCGGGGCGGTTGGCCGCCTCGTAGGCGATTTCGTAAGCGGCTTTCTCCAGCAGGAAAAGCTCCAGCAGGGGCTTGAGGGCTTCTTCGCCGACCCAGCGCGGCTGCGCATGGTCGAGCACGTCAACATAGGCGCGCAGGAACACCTCGCCCGCGCGCTGGCGGAATGCCTCCAGATACGCGTGGTAGTGCTCGTCCTCCACCGGCGCCACGCCGTCCTCGCCGCGCTGGGCCACGGCGGCGGCGTAGTCGAGCGAACGCAGCAACCCCGCCACGTCGCGCAGCGGCGAGCCCTTCTGGCGGCGCTCTTCCAGCGGCCGCGCCGGCTCGCCCTCGAAATCGATCAGCCACGCATCGCCCTTCACCACCAGGATCTGGCCTAAGTGGAAGTCACCGTGCGAGCGCGTGCGCAGCGTGCCGGCGGCCCGTTCGGAGAGCCGGTCGATGCGCTGGTGCAACGACTCGTGCCGGGCGAGCAGCGCCTGTCGATCGGCGCGGAGCTGATCGTCCGGCTCGGCCAGGCCATCGAGCGCGGCCAGCGCCTGGTCGAGCTGCTCGCGGGCGTGTGCTGCCCAGGCCCTGCCGTCTGCGTCGGTGGCCGGCTGCGGCTGGAACGCGGGATCGTCGCTGGGCCGCGCGAGCACCGCGTGCAGCTGCCCCAGCCGGGTGCCGACGGCGGCGGCGAAGCTGTCGTAGCCAGCCACGATTTCCGCACGGGCGTCGTCGTCGGATGCATGGCCGTACTCGTCGTAGCTGCGGCGCAGGTAGTTGAGGGTCCAGCGCCAGGCATCGCCCTGGTTGCGCACGAACCCCTGCATCACCGCCAGCGCCGAGGGAATGCCGTCGGCACCCACGTGCAGCACCTCGCCCAGCAGCGGCGGGGTGTGCGCATAGCCGACCCGGCTCAGGTGCCGGCCCATCTCCAGCTCGGGATTGATGCCGTGCGAAATGTGCCGGAACAGCTTGAGCATGCCGCGCTCGTGCACGATCACCGAGCTGTTGGACTGCTCGGCGGACAGCCAGCGGTTTTCCAGCTCGGTGGGAAACTCGATGCCCTCCAGTGCCGGCGTGCCGCTGAACTGGATCATCCCGCCGCGGCGCAGCGGCAGCTCCACCTTCTCGCGCAGGCCGCGCAGCAGGCCGGAGATGAACGAGTCGAGCACGAAGCCGTCGGTGAGGTAGCCCACGCGGCGGCCGCGGCGCACCCGCGCCAGCGCCAGCTGCCGCGCGCGCGGCGGCGGGTTTTCGTCTTCCCAGAAGATGCCCAGCGGCAGGCAGTAGCGCTCGCTGCCGCCATCGTTGAGGGCGGTCTCGATTTCCGACACCACCAGGTCGTCGCCCTGGTCGGGCCACGGCTGGCTGTACATGATGCTGATCGAGGCGATGCCGCGATCCTTGGCGCCGAACCAGCGGCGCATGCCCAGGTAGGTGGGCAGCACGTCGTACTCGAGCGCGTGCTTGTGATGCGCCATCACTGGCCCGTCGGCGAGCGGCCCGCGCAGCACCAGCGTCTCGTAGTCCGGCATCGCCTCGGCCGGCTCCTCGTGCCAGGACGGCATCTGGGCGTTGGCGCACAGCTGGAACGCGTAGAAACCGTACGGCGGCAGCGTCAGCAGGTACGGCAACTGGCCGATCGGCGGGAACGAGGTGCCGCCGTAGATCTCCACCGGCACGAAACCGTCGAACGCGCTCAGGTCCAGCTCCACCGCCTGCATCGAGCGCGACACGTTGGCCACGCACAGCACCTGTTCGTCGCCGTACTCGCGCAGGTACGCCAGCACCTTGCGGTTGCCCGGGTAGAGGAACTTCAGCGTGCCGCGTCCGAACGCGCGGTAGCGCTTGCGCACCGCCAGCATGCGGCGGCTCCAGTTGAGCTGCGAGTGCGGATCGCGCGATTGCGCCTCCACGTTGACCGCCTGGAAGCCGTACAGCGGATCCATGATCGGCGGCAGCACCAGCTTGGCCGGGTCGGCCTTGGAGAAGCCGCCGTTGCGATCCATCGACCACTGCATGGGCGTGCGCACGCCGTCGCGGTCACCCAGGTGGATGTTGTCACCCATGCCCAGCTCGTCGCCGTAGTACAGCACCGGCGTGCCGGGCATGGTCAGCAGCAGCGAGTTCATCAGCTCGATGCGGCGCAGGTCGCGCTCCAGCAGCGGCGCGAGGCGGCGGCGTATCCCCAGGTTGATGCGCGCGCGCTTGTCGCTGGCGTAGGTCTGCCATAGGTAGTCGCGCTCGGCGTCGGTGACCATCTCCAGCGTCAGCTCGTCGTGGTTGCGCAGGAAGATCGCCCACTGGCAGTTCTCGGGGATCTCCGGCGTCTGCCGCATGATGTCGGTGATCGGGAAGCGGTCTTCGCGCGCGATCGCCATGTACATCCGCGGCATCAGCGGAAAGTGGAACGCCATGTGGCATTCGTCGCCGCCGCCGAAATAATCCTGGGTGTCTTCCGGCCACTGGTTGGCCTCGGCCAGCAGCATGCGATCGGGGTAGTGCTCGTCGATCTCCTTGCGGATCAGCTTGAGGATGTCGTGGGTTTCGGCGAGGTTCTCGTTGTTGGTGCCCTCGCGCTCGATCAGGTACGGCACCGCGTCCAGCCGCAGGCCGTCCACGCCGATGTCCAGCCAGAACCGCATCACCCCCAGCACCGCCTTGATCACCGCGGGGTTGTCGAAATTGAGGTCGGGCTGGTGCGAGAAGAACCGATGCCAGAAGTACTGGCCGGCCTCGGCGTCCCAGGTCCAGTTGGACTTTTCGGTGTCGAGAAAGATGATGCGCGTGCCGCTGTAGGCCTGGTCGGTGTCCGACCACACGTAGAAGTTGCGCGCGGACGAGCCCTTCTTGGCGCGCCGTGCGCGCTGGAACCACGGGTGCTGGTCGGAGGTGTGGTTGATCACCAGCTCGGTGATCACGCGCAGCCCGCGGGCGTGGGCGGCGGCGATGAAGCGCTTGGCGTCGGCGAGCGTGCCGTAGTCCGGGTGCACGTCCTTGTAGCCGGAGATGTCGTAGCCGTCGTCACGGCGCGGGCTGGGGTAGAACGGCAGCAGCCACAGCGTGTTCACGCCCAGCTCGGTGATGTAGTCGAGCTTCTCGATCAGGCCCTGGAAGTCGCCGACGCCATCGTTGTTGGCGTCGAAGAATGACTTTACGTGGACCTGGTAGATGACCGCGTCCTTGTACCAGAGCGGATCGTCGGTGAACGACGGCGCGCCCGGAAATTTCTCGCGGCGATTCATGACGCGCTACCGGCAGCAGCCGAGGTCGCCGGCGCGAGACGGACACTACGGCTCCGGGCGTAGTTCGCCGGCAGCAACGGTGGGGTACTCATGAGTGTGTCCTCAGATGCCAGATCGCGTAAGGCAGCGCCTGCCCCAGCCAGACCTCGCGCGACGGTCCCTGCCAGGTGGCGCTGCCGCCGTGCAGCAGGTCCTCGGCGATCAGCGAGGCATCGTGCGGCAGGCCCCAGGCGTGCAGCGGCAGCGTGAGCGTGGCGCGCTGGTCGCCGTGCGGATCGAGGCTGATGGCCACCAGCACCCGATCGTCGGCCTGGGCCGGATCGCCGGCGGGGAAGAATTTCTCGAAGCACAGCACCTGCTCGCTCGAGCACGGCAGGAACCGCACGCCCAAGTGACTCTGCAGCGCGGGGTGCTGGCGCCGGATCATGTTCAGGCGGGTGATCTCCGCCACGATGTTGCCGGGCTGGCTGAAGTCACGCGGGCGGATCTCGTACTTCTCCGAATCGAGGTACTCCTCCTTGCCCGGCACCGGCAGCGCCTCGCACAGCTCGAAGCCCGAATACATGCCCCACAAACCGGACAGCGTGGTGGCGAGCGCGGCCCGGATGAGGAAGCCGGTGCGCCCCGAACGCTGCAGGAAATACGGGTTGATGTCCGGCGTGTTGACGAAGAAGTTCGGCCGGTAGAAATCCTTCGGCGCCTCCTGGGTCAGCTCGGTGAGGTACTCGACGAACTCGCGCTGCGTGTGGCGCCAGGTGAAGTAGGTGTAGGACTGGTTGAAGCCGGCCTTGGCCAGCCGGTACATCGGCCGTGGCCGGGTGAACGCCTCGGCCAGGAACAAGGCGTCGGGGTAACTCTCGCGCACCCGCGCGATCATCCATTCCCAGAACGGGTACGGCTTGGTGTGCGGGTTGTCGACGCGGAACGTGCGCACGCCCTCGCCCGCCCAGAACAGCACCACGTCGCACAGCGCCTGCCACAGCGAGGGCACCGCGCCGTCGGCATAGAAGTCGACGTTGACGATGTCCTGGTATTTCTTCGGCGGGTTTTCCGCGTAGCGCAGGCTGCCGTCCGGACGCCAGTCGAACCACTCCGGGTGCTCGCGCAGCCACGGGTGGTCCGGCGAGCACTGGATGGCGAAGTCCAGCGCCAGCTCCAGGCCGTGCGCATGGGCCGCGTCGCGCAGCGCGCGGAAATCCTCCAGCGTGCCGAGCTGGGGATGGATCGCATCGTGGCCGCCCTCGGGCGAACCGACCGCGTACGGGCTGCCCGGGTCGTCCGGCCCGGGCGTGAGCGTGTTGTTGGGACCCTTGCGAAAAGCCGTCCCGATCGGGTGGATCGGCGGGAAGTACAGCACGTCGAAGCCCATCGCCTGGATCGCCGGCAGGCGCTTGATCACGTCGCGCAGGGTGCCGTGGCGGGCGGGGTCGTCGGTTTCCGAGCGGGGAAACAACTCATACCAGCTGGCAAACATCGCCGCGCGGCGATCCACCTCCAGCCGCAGCAGCGGACTTTCCACCGCAAACGGCCGCGGATCGGCCGCCGCCATCGCCTGCACGCTGGCATCGGCGATCAGCTGGCGATAGCGCGCCTCATCGTCAGCCGCGTTCTCCAGCTGCGTCAGCAGCGCCCGCAGCGGCTTGCGCAACTTCGGCGGTGCGCCCGCCGCGGTGGACTCCACCAGCAACCTGCCCTCTTCCAGCTCGAGCCCGATATCCAGGCCCGCGTCGTGCTTGACGTGGATCTCGTGCTGGTAGGTAGCGAACGCATCGCGCCAGGCCTGCACCACGTATTCGTGCGGCCCGATCCGGAACGGCGTGAACTCTCCCCGGTAGCGGTCGTTGCCCTGGGGCGCCATCCGCTGCTCCTGCCACTGCTTGTCACCCAGCGCACGCCAGCGCAGCACGGCAGCCAGTTCGTCGTGGCCGTCCATGAACACGTCCGCTTCGACCACCACGCGATCTCCCACGACCCGCTTCACCGCAAAGCGCCCGCCGTCCACACAGGGGCTCACGTTTTCGATGGCGATGCGCGCGGCCACCGTCGCATCGCTCAGGCGCTGGCGTTGGGCACTCGCCGAGGCGCGCGGGTTGGCCGGTTGCGCCCGGGTGGCATGCAGCAGCATCACGGCGCCGGCCTCCAACTGTCGCGGCGCGAGTTCGGCGTCCGTGCGCAGGTCTCGCCACGGGCCGAAGTCGCGCACGATGCCGCCGTCGATGCCCGCGATGTCCACCGGTGTCTCGCGCTCCAGCGCCGCGTTCGCCAGCAGCAGCTGCGCCACGTCGCCGGAGCGGCAGAGCAATGCTGTCCAGTCGCGCCCCAGATGCAGCACTGGCGCCTGCCGCAGGGCCGCGGGCGCCGAGTGCAGCCACGTGTTTACCCTGCCCACTTCCGGCACCAGGTCCACGACCGACTGTGCGGCCATGGCGTCCGGGGTCCGGCCCTGTGTCGCGCCGGGCTGGTCCCACTCGAAGCCGGCCGGCATCACCCAGCCGGCCGCGCAGCTGGCGGCGAACCACAGCGCGCGGCGGCCCGCATGCTCACGTTGATCCTGCTCGCCCCGGGCGACTTGTGCCGCACCGTCAATCGGCGCCACGCAGGCCAGGGGCGGAGCCACGGCGCGCAGGCGTTCAAGCTCCTCGCGCAGCCACGGCGAGCGGAAGTCCCACCACTCGAACGAGCAGAAGGTGTAGTCGAAGCGCGCCTGCGCCAGCGGCGCCAACTGCTCGGGCGCGAGGCCCTGGGTCCATGCCGCGAACAGCAGCGGCCCGGTGGCCTGAGCGCGCACCTGGCCAAGCAGATCGTGCCACCAGTCGGCGGGTGCCGACGCCGGCGCCAGCACGCGAAAGCCGCGCACGCCGGCGCGGGCCAGTTCGACCAGCCGATCCGTCCACCACTGCGCTGCCGCGGCGGCTGCCGCCGGATCGTGCAGGCGCCAGCGCGCACCCGATTCATCGGGCGCGCGCCGCGGGTCGGGCAGGCTGTCGCTGTCGATCACCCCCTGGAACCACTCTGGGTGTTCCTGACGCAGGCGTGCGTCCGCCGCCATCGGATGAACGTCGATATCCACCAGCAGGGCCAGCTGGTGCTCGCGGCAGCGGGCGGCGAAACCCTGCACCGCCGACGCGGCGGTGTCGCTGGCAAGCTCGCCGTGGGGGAGCGTCGCCAGCACGTGGGTGAAGCCCATGGCCGCCGCGTGCTCGAGCCAGGGAGCGACGTCGCGCTCATCGCCGGCGATCACGCCTGGCAGACGATAGATGCGGGGGATCTCGGGAATCTCGGGTGCAGTGGATGCACCCTCGGCGGCGGGGCCGGCAGCGGCCTGGGCATCCCGGCGCGAGCGCCGGCGTGTTGGCAGGGTCGGCTCATCCATTGTGCCGCTGCATGCTGTCGCGCGGCTGCGCCGTCGCCTGTCTGGCGTACTGACGCACGGCCTGGGGACTGTTGCCCACCTCGCTGATCGCCTTGCGCAGCTCCCGCTCGGAGAGCCGGAACTGCCGCGACCAGTAGTGCATGGCAAATGGATCCGCCTCGTTGATCTTGTTGAGGGTCTTGCTCGATGGGCTCATGGGCTGCACACGTCGGGAGATGAGGCCGGCGGGTGCACGATGCGCACTCGCGGTGAGTGCTGATGGTGGTGGTCGGGACTTAAACGCCCCGTCACGGGCAGATGACGGGACCGTGCATGCCGTCGAAAGAGCGCGCTCTCCCAATGCATGGGGCACCGGGCCAAGCAGCCTCGACCGTCATGCGCGTGGTGATCAGATCGCTCGTGATGAGCGCGCTGCCGCACCTGCATTGGCGGGGTGTAGTGCCTTGTGTGGCGAACGCCATTCCCGCTGGATGGGCCGAGCGACCACACGCGCGCCGCAGGTCCGAAGCCAGGCTGGACCGAGTTCGGGCCATCCGTCGTTTCACGCGCGGCCGTCCTGCCCGGCTTGCGCTGCGGGCGGACAAAGGACGAGTGTTCAACCAGACGATGTCGTGGAGGCAGCGCCACCCGCGGAAAAAATCTCAGCAAAGGCAGATAAAAAAACCCCGTGCTGCGAAGCACGGGGTTTCTCTGCAACGTCTGCTCGTAGAGCGAACGATCAGGCCGCGATTTCCACGCCGGAAGCCTGGGCGCCCTTGGGGCCCTGGGTGACTTCGAACTGCACGCGCTGGCCTTCCTGCAGGCTGCGGAAGCCCTTGGAATTGATCGCCGAAAAATGGACGAAAACGTCCTCCCCACCGTCCTCGGGTGCGATGAAACCGAAACCCTTGGCGTCGTTGAACCACTTGACCGTACCGAAACGCATTGCGGCAACCTCTGAAGCTTAAGGATGGATGCACCAACGGATGCGTGCTGACCCCCTATCCCCTTGGTCGGCCGCCCCTGGCACGGCCCAAAGTATCGGCATCTTTATGGGGCGAGCGCAATATGCTGAACGCGCCCCTGGCGGCCACAACGGCAGGCTGTGCCTCAGTCTGCGAGCATGGCGCCGAGCAGTCGCGGCACTTCGGCGGTGGCCGCTGCCAGGTGGGCGAAGATTTCCTCGATGCTGATCTCCGCCTCGTCGCCGCAGCCCGCGGCGAAATTGGCCACCAGCGCAAGGCAGGCGTAATCCAGCTCCAGTTCGCGGGCCAGCGCGGCTTCGGGCATGCCGGTCATGCCTACCAGGTCGCAGCCGTCGCGCTTCATGCGGGCGATCTCGGCGCGGGTCTCCAGCCGCGGGCCCTGGGTCGCGCCATAGCAGCCGCCGTCGATCACCGCGATGCCGGCCTTGGCGGCCGCTGCCAGCAGCTCGCGACGCAGCGAGGCGGTGTACGGCTCGCTGAAATCGATGTGCTTCACCTCGGCGCCTTCCACGTCGCAGAAGCTGGTATGGCGGCCGTGCGTGTAGTCGATGATCTGGTCTGGCACCACGATCACCCGCGGGCCCATGTCGTGACGGATGCCGCCGACCGCGTTGACGCCGATGACGCGCCGCGCACCCAGGTGATGCAGCGCCCACAGGTTGGCGCGGTAATTCACGCGGTGCGGCGGCAGCGTGTGGCTCTCGCCGTGGCGGGCCAGGAAGGCCAACCGCTTGCCGGCGAAATCGCCGCACACCACGTCGCCGGAGGCGGGGCCGTACGGCGTGTCCACCGACTGCCGCTGGGCGTTTTCCAGGCCGGGGAAGTTGTACAGGCCACTGCCGCCGATGACGGCCAGGTCGATGCTCACGATGTCGGTTCCGATATCAGGTAGGTCAGGACGCGCGCTCTACGAGCGCGACGAAGTTCTGCAGATGACGCGCGAGGGCGTCGCGGGTGCGTTCGTCCACCAGCTTGCCGTCGGCGATCTTGGTGTGCGCCTGGAACACCAGCACCTCGCCCTGCGGCTCGACGATGGCGCCGGCGCGGCGCAGCACCAGCCGCAGCGCGTCCTGCGCACGTACCGTGCCGGTGATGCCGGGGCTGGCGCCGATGATGCACACGCGCTTGCCGGCGAGCGGCGCAGCGTCGCGCGCGATGCCCTTGCGCGAGGCCCAGTCGATCGCGTTCTTCAGCACGCCGGTGATGCCGCCGTTGTATTCGGGCGAGGCCAGCAGCAAGGCATCGGCGCCGGCGATGGCGTCTTTCAGCGCCACCACGGCGGCCGGGTCGCCCTGCTCTTCCACGTCCTGATCGAACAGCGGCAGCGCGTGCAGGTCGTGGATCGCCAGCTCGGTGCCGGTGGGCGCCAGCTCGGCGGCGGCATGCAGCAGCGCGGTGTTGAACGAGGCCCGACGCAGGCTGCCGGAGATACCGAGTAGTTTCATGGCGCAGGTGCTCCGGTTCCGAAATCAGCTTTCGCGCAGGGCGTAGATCGCCGGCAGGTTGCGGCCCTGCTCGTGGAAATCCATGCCGTAGCCGAACACGTAGCGATCCGGCAGCTCGATGCCGTTGAAGTCCGAGGCGATGCCTTCGACCAGCCGGTCGTGCTTCTTGGTGCACAGGCTGGCGATCAGCACGCGCCGCGCGCCGCGCTGCAGGCAGTCGTCGCGAACGGCCTTGAGCGTGTGGCCCTCGTCGAGGATGTCGTCGACCAGCAGCACGGTGCGGCCGGTCATCGGCACGATCGGCTCGCGCAGCCAGTGCAGATCGTGGCCGGTGGTGGCCCCGCGGTAGCGCGTGGCGTGCACGTAGTCGAATTCCAGGTCGGTGCGGATCGCCAGCGACAGGTGCCCGGCGAACATCAGCGCGCCGTTCATCACCGTGAGGAACAGTGCGCGCTCGCCCTCCAGCGCGGCATCGATCTCGCGTCCTATGCGGGTGATCATCGCGTCGATCGCGGGCCGGTCGACCAGCAGGTCGGCGTTGGCGAGGGCGTCGGAAAGCGAGGGCGTGGCGGTGCCGTGGATCATGCGGTGGTTCCTTCGGCGTCCAGCGCCGTGATGCGCGCGATGAAGCGATCGCGCTGCGGATTGTCGGTGAGCGATTCCCAGCTGGCGCCGAGCGCGCCGCGCAGGGCCATCAGGCGCTGGGGCGCCACCGGATGGCGATCGGCGACAGCGGCGATCGCCTCGTCCACCACGTCGGGGAAGCAGGCCAGCACCAGGTCGCAGCCGGCGTCCAGGTGCGCGTGCACGCGCGCGGCCACGCCGCCGGCGGTGCCTGCGGCGGCCATCGAGATGTCGTCGCTGATCACGGCGCCGTCAAAGCCGAGCCGGCCGCGCAGGACGTCGCCGATCCAGCGTTTGGAGAAGCCGGCCGGCAGCACGTCCACTTCCGGGTAGATCACGTGGGCCATCATCACGGCTTCCACCCGCGCCTCGACGCATTGGGCGAACGGCACCAGGTCGACGTGCTCGATCTCGGCCAGCGGGCGCGTGTCGATCGCCTGCGCCTTGTGCGTATCGGCGGCCACCGAACCGTGGCCGGGGAAGTGCTTGAGCACCGCCGCCATGCCGGCCAGATGCATGCCGCGCACGTAGGCCTGGCCCAGTTCGCCGGCCACCGCCGGATCGGCATGGAACGCGCGCAGGCCGATCGCCGCGTTGCCGCGCGCCAGGTCCACCACGGGCGCAAAGCTGAAATCCACGCCCGTCGCGCGCAGTTCGCTGGCCATCACCCAGGCGTGCTCTTCGGCCAGCCGGATGGCGTCGCTCGGATCACGGTCGTACGCCGCGCCCACCTTGGCGAGTGCCGGCAGGCGGGTGAAGCCGTCGCCGAAGCGCTGCACCGGGCCGCCTTCCTGATCGACCGCGATCAGCAGGTCTTCGCCGCCGACCTCGCGGATCGCTTCCACCAGCGCCGCAAGCTGCTCGCGCGAGGCGAAATTGCGGGAAAAAAGCAGCACGCCGGCCACGCCGGGCGCGACCAGCCACTCGCGTTCGCGCGGCTCCAGCGCGAGGCCGGCCAGACCGATCATCAGCATGCGGAAGGTTCTCCATCGACAGCGTCGCGCTCGTCGCGCGTCCACTGTGCGTAAGGGTACGTAATCAGGTTGACGTTGTAGTAACGCGGCAGCGCGCTGACCTCGGCGCCCAGCCAGACCGGGCGCGGGAACGGCGCATCGACCGTGGGCAGCTCCACCTCGGCCACGATCAGGCCGGCGTTGTCGCCTTCAAACTCGTCGATCTCGAACAGCGCGCCGTCGACGGTGACGTAGTGGCGCTGCTTGGCCAGCACGCCGTCGCACAGCGAACCCAGCATGGCCTCGGCATCGGCCACCGGCACGGCGTACTCGAACTCGGCTCGCTCGATGCCCAACCGCGCCGCCTTGATGTTCAGCCAGGCGCGATCACCGGCCACACGGGCACGCACCGAGGCCTTCGCGGTGCCGTCGCGAAGCGCCTGCGCGCTCACCAGGTAGCCCTGCGCCATGCGCTCGGTGCGATCGATCTGCGCGCGCCAACCGTCGCTGCGCAGCAGGAATTTGCGTTCGATCTCAATAGCCATACGGTTGATCGCCCTGGTGTTTCTCAGCGCTCAAAGAGCGCGATGGATTCGACGTGCGCGGTGTGCGGGAACATGTCCATCACGCCCGCCGAGGTCAGCCGGAAGCCATGCTGGTTGACCAGGATGCCGGCGTCCCGCGCCAGCGAGGCGGGGTGGCAGGAGACGTAAACGATGCGCCTGGTCGCCTTGTGCGGCAGGTACTCCAGCACCTTGTCGGCGCCGGCCCGCGGCGGATCGAGCAGGATCTTGTCCCACGGCTGGCGCGCCCAGTCGCTGCCGCGCTGGTCTTCGAACAGGTTGGCGACGTGGAAGCGCGCGTTGGCCAGGCCGTTGCGTGCCGCGTTCTCGGCGGCGCGTTCCACCAGGCCGTGCTCGCCTTCCACGCCGACCACCTCGGCCACGCGCCGGGCGATCGGCAGGGTGAAGTTGCCCAGGCCGCAGAACAGGTCGAGCACGCGGTCGGTAGGCTGCGGGTCGAGCAGATCCAGCGCGCGCGCCATCATCTTCGCGTTCATGCCGGCGTTGACCTGCACGAAATCGAGCGGGCGAAATTCCAGCTCGACATCGGGCACGCCCTCGCCCGCCGCAATGCGGAAGGCCAGATGCGACTGCTCCGGCCAGATCAGGTGCACGCTGCTGACGCCGCCGGGCTGCAGATAGATGGCGAAGCCGTGCTGCTGGCCGAACGCGGTGAGCGTCGCGCGGTCGCGCTCGCTCAACGGCTGCAGGTGGCGGAACACCAGCGCGATGCCTTCGTCGCCGCCGGCGAACTCCACCTGCGGGATGTCGCGCGCTGCGTCGAGTGTGCCCAGCATGTCGGCGAGCAGGCCGATCTTCGGCCCAAGCGCCGGATGCAATACCTCGCAGTGGGCGATCTCGGCCACGAAACGGGGGTTGGCCTCCTGCCGGAAACCCACCAGCACGCGCTCCTTCTTCGGCACGTGGCGCACCGACAGGCGGCCCTTGCGACGGTAGCCCCACGGCGCATCGGTAAGCGGCTCGAGCCACTGCTGAGGCGACACCTTGCCGATGCGGGCGAAGTTGTCCGCCAGCACGCGCTGCTTGGCGTGGATCTGCGCGGCCGCGTCCATGTGCTGCAGCGAGCAGCCGCCGCACTCGCCGATGTGGCGACAGCGCGGCGTCACCCGATGCGGCGACGGCACGATCACTTCCACCACCTCGGCCTCGTCGAAGTGGCGATGGCGCTTGCGCAGGCGCAGGCGTACCTGCTCGTCGACCAGCGCGCCGCTGACGAACACGGTCTTGCCGTCGATGCGGGCGACGCCGCGGCCGTCATGGCTGAGGTCGGTGATGGTGGCTTGGAGTTCTTGCATGGCGCTCAAAACAAGGCGCCCGGGTCGAGGGACCCGGGCGCGGGATGCGGATGGGGCCCGCGGACGCTTATTTGCGCTTCCAGGCGCCCGCAGCGTCCTGATAATACCAGCCGGCCGGCGCGCGCTCGATCCAGCCCTTGGCAAAGGTGGCGCGGATCTGCGGCTCCCATTCCGGATGACCATTCGCGCTGGCGACCTCGCGATACAGCGCGGCGCGATCGCGGTTCTCCTCCGCCACGGTGGCGTTGACCTGCGCACGCTGGCTCAGGGGGACGGCCGAGGCGTCGCGCACGGCCACCATGCCGTCATGGGTGAAGCCCACCGCGCCGCTCTTGAACAGGTCACCCAGGCCGCCGTTGAAACGCGACTGCATGCGCTGGCGGATCGCCTCGGTGGTGGCGTTCTGGATGCGGATGTTCGGCGCGTCACCGGCATAGGCCACCGGCACCAGCAGGTTCAGCAGCATGGCCGAGGGATGCGGCTTGGCCGGCGGGGGCGGCGTGTCTTCCTTGGGTGCGGGCTTGCCGGCGTTCTCCAGCACGGTGCCGATGAACTGGTCGGCGGCCTTCTGCGCCGCAGCCTCGGGGAAGTACACATTGATGGTGACGCAGCCGACCAGCGCCACCATCACGGTGGTCAGCAATCCATAGACAAGCTTGCGCATGATCGACTCCATTGGGCGGAAAAGTGCGTGTGGCGGCAGCTCAGCGAACTTCCGGCGCGTTGCCGGCGATGGCGGCCTTGAGCCGGCGGATCAACGTGGGCCAGTCGACATCGGACTCGTGACCGATGACTTCCAGATGCGGCAGGCCGCTGCCCTCGACGATAGTGTAGCCGTCCGCCGTCGGCTCGAGCCCGCTCATGTGGCAGACCGAACCCTGCAGGCGGCAGTCGAGGCCGATGCGCTTGTAGCCGAAGGTCTTGAACAGCTTCAGCACCGCGCCCTGCAAACCGGCCGCGACGCCGCCGCCACCGACGGAGGTCAGGTTGTTCACGGCGCGCTGGCTGATCCGGCCGCCCTCGTCGGCACGCAGCCGCGCATCGAACGCCACCGGCTGCCAGTTCACCAGCCGCAGCTGCTTGATCGAGCCGTCGAGGGTGCCGGTGATGCTGCCGAAATCGAACACGCTGGTGATCCCGCCGAGGTCGAGCTGGCGCAGGCTGATGTCGCCGGACAGCACCGGGTTGTCGCCAAACGGCTGTTGCAGCGTGAGCCCGGTGAGGTCGACGAAGCCACCGAAGACGTTGATCGCGAGGCCGCCGGCGAGCGAGATCTCGTCGCCGGTGACGGTCAGGCCGGAGATGGCGCCACCGAGCGTGCCCGGGAACGACGGCCAGCCCATGGCGCGGCTGAATGCGCTCATGTCGACGCCGCTGACGGCCAGCGAGGCAGTCAGCCGCTGGCCCTTGGCGGCAGCCGGCCGCCAGCCGAGTTCGCTGATGCGCACGCGTCCGTCGAGCAACGGCATCGACACCGGCTGCTGCAGCGCCAGCAAGCCATCCCGGCTTTGCCACTGCGACTGGGCCGCGCCGTTGGCGAGACGATAGAGCCTGATGCCCTGCCAGCTCAGCTCGGTCGCCGGGCGGGTGCCGTCGCGAGCCCAGTCCAGGCCGCCTTTCAGCGCCTCCACGCCGATCCGGCCGGCGCCGTCGGCAAAGCTCATGCCGTCGGTGCGGAAGGTGAAGGCGTGCAGGCCGTCGTCGCGCAGGTCCAGCGTGGCAGACAGTTCGCCGGCCACGGTGAGGTCAGTCAGACCGAACGTGCCCAGCCAGGCCGAGCCGTAGCGCTCGTAGGCCGCCGGAAGGTTCATCTGCAACTGCGAGACGGCCAGCGCGGTCAGATCGCTCCTGGCGTTGAATGCCATGGAGGCGGTCAACTGCATCGCATCGGGGTCGCCCACGTGCAGATGCTTGAAGACGAGCCCGCCGTTGCGCGCGCTGGCGTCGAGCGACAGCTGCACGGCATGGTCGGGCAGGCGTGCGTAGATCGGACCGAGCAGCAACTCGCCGTCGCGCAACGTGGCGTCCAGGCTGATGCGCGACGGGCCCTGGGTGGTGTCGAGCGTGAAGCGGCCCGCGCCGTCGAGGTTCTGCGCGGCCAGCGTTCCGCTGGTGGAGTCGAAGCCGAGCGCACGCAAACCGAACCGGCCCGAGGCCTCGATGCCTTCGTCACGCTGGTCCAGCGCCACCAGCGCATCCACCCGTCCCCCGGTGGCCTGACCAGACCACACCGTGCTCAACAGACCCTGCAGCCAGCCGAACGGGAGATTCTTGAGCTCGATCTGGGCGTGGCTGAGCTGGTCCAGTGGGACCGCCGTGGTGGCCTGCGCAGTGCCCTGGCGGAGGTCCAGCAGCAGCGTGTTGGCAGCCTCGTCCACCTGCAGGCTCACTGTTGCGTCGGTGAGCGCCCCACCCGGCGCCCGCTGCAATGCGGCGCTGCCGTCGAGGATCCAGCGCAGGTGCGGGTCGCGCTGAAGCACGCCGTCCACGTGCAGGCCCACGCGACGCCAGCCCATCACCGGCACGTCGGCGCGCGCAGCATCGAGCTGGATGCGCAGGCCGCCCTGCGGCCCGGGCGTCACCAGCACGTGGACCTGCTGCAGCGTGACGCCCGGCACGCGCAGCGTACGGGCGGCCATCTCCACGCCCGCGCGCGCCGGCGTGACCAGCAACAGCAGCAGGAGGACCGACCAGGCGAAGCGGTTGGATTGGGCACCCATGGCCGCCCATTCTGCCAAACTCGGATGAACGACAAGGATTTCGTCATGACGCCGCCCCCTCGTTCCGCCTCCCGCCCCCTGCCCCGGCCCGCCGCCGTACCGCACGTACTGATCGCCGACGACGATCCGGCCAGCCGGCGTTTTCTGCATGACGCGATGATCGCGCTGGGCGCCACGGCCGAAGCCTGTGGCGACGGAGCCGCCGCCATTCGTGCAGCAGGCACCACCGCGTTCGACCTGCTGCTGCTCGACTGCCGGATGCCGCGCGCCGGTGCCAGCGAGGTACTGGCTCAGCTGCAGGGCGACGCCGAGGCCGCATCGCATGCGGCGGTGGCCGTAGCGACCACGGCGGAGCTGGCTCCCGCGCACCGGCCGCAGCTGCTGGCCGAAGGCTTTGCCGACATCCTCCTCAAGCCGTGCCAGTTCGATGACCTGCGGCGCGTGTTGCGCCTGACGCCGGCCCATCTGCAGCAACTGCCGGTGCTCGATGACGACGCCGCGCTGCTGGCCAGTGGCGACTCCCACACGATGGCGGCACTGCGCCAGCTGCTGCAGCAGGAGCTGATCGCGGTGCGCGGCGAACTGGACAATATGCCTGCGCAAAGTCCGGCGTTCCGCGACCGGCTGCACCGGCTGCGCTCTTCCTGCGGGTTTTGTGGAGCGACCGCGCTGTCGGCCCAGGTGGCTGCGCTCGAGCGCCAGCTGGCCAGCGCACCGGAGCGTGCGCAGGCGGCCATGGCGCGCTTCCAGGCCGCACTGATGGAGACGCTCGACGCACTGGACGAACCGCCGGGCTGAAACGCCCCGGTTCGGGGACCTGACTCAGCGCCGCGCCAGCGCCGCGCCCAGCACCTGCCACGAGCGCAGCTCGCCGCCGCCGAGATGGAAGCGGATGGTCTCGCGCATCATTGCGCGCAGCGCTTGCAGCCCGGCAGCGTCCGGCGGCCGATCCTCGGCCAGCGCGAGCAGGCTGGCTCCGTCGATCGTGCCGGCCTGCCGCACCGCTGCACGGACCGGCCCACGCTCGGCGCGGTAGGCGTACGCCTCACTGGCGATGACCGGTTCGCCGTCGATGTCGTGGGTCAGCACCAGCGCATAGCCCAGCGACTGCAGGAAGTCCCGCTCGAAGCGCCGCAGCGTCCACGCCATCGGCTCGCCACGCGCCAGCCGCGACAGCGCATCGGCATACGAGGCGAAGACCTCGGGCTGCGGATCCTGGCGCCCTGTCAGCTTCACCACCAGTTCGTTGAGATAAAGGCCGGCCAGGCCGGCGTCGCCGATCAATCGCGCTGGCGCCGCGGCCGGCTCGGCCGTGCGCAACGTGGCCAGCTCGCCGCGCAGCAGCAGGTCGAACAGCAACGGCTGGAACGGTTCCAGCTGGGCGCGCTGCAGCTGGCCTTTCCCGCTGCGCGCGCCCCTCGCGACCACGCCGATACGGCCGTGGTCGCGGGTCAGGCATTCCAGCAACAGCGACGTCTCGCGATACGGTCGCGCATGCAGGACATACCCCGGCTGCTGGTCGATGCGCACGTCGGCTCAGCCTGCGCTCGCGGCCGGATCGCCGCCCGCGACATGGCCCGCGTGCGGTCGGGGCGACCGGTGCAGGGGCGCGATGTCAGTCGGTGTAGCCAAACTTCTTCAGCATGGACTCGTCGTCCACCCAGCCTTCGCGCACCTTCACCCACAGCTTGAGGAATACCTTGCGCTCAAACAGGCGTTCCATGTTGCGTCGCGCCGAGCTGCCGATCGCCTTGAGCTGGGCGCCGCCCTGCCCGATCACGATCGCCTTCTGGCCGTCGCGCTCGACCCAGACCACCGCGTGGATCTCGGCCACGCCGTCGGGACGGTCGGCGAACTGCTCGATTTCCACGGTGGTGGCATACGGCAGCTCCTGGTCCAGCCGCAGCATCAGCTGCTCGCGCACCATCTCGGCGGCGAGAAAGCGTTCGCTGCGGTCGGTCACCTCGTCTTCGCCGTACATTGGCGGCTGCACCGGAAGCCGGGCCAGCAGGCCTTTCTCCAGCTCGGCCAGCCCCTGCTTCTTCAGCGCGCTGAGATAGTGGATCTCGTCGAAGGCATGGGTTTCGGCGAGCTTGGCCACGAACGGCAACAGGGCGCCCTTGTCCTTGTTCAGGTCGACCTTGTTGATCGCCAGCAGACGCGGGGTGTCCTGCTCGCCCAGGGCTGCGTAGACGGCCTCGTCTTCGTCGGTCCAGCGGCCCGCCTCGATCACCTGCACCGCCACGTCGACATCGCTGATCGCCGAGCGCGCGGCGCGGTTGAGGCTGCGATTCATCGCCCGCTTGGCACCGCGGTGCAGCCCCGGCGTGTCGACGTAGAGAATCTGACCGGCGTCGGTGGTGTTGATGCCCAGGATGCGGTGACGCGTGGTCTGCGGCCGCGGACTGACGATCGACAGGCGAAAGCCGATCAGGGCGTTGAGCAGGGTCGACTTGCCGACGTTCGGGCGGCCCGCCAGCGCCACCGTGCCGCAGCGAAAATCATCGTGCGGAAGAGAGGGCGCACCGGCATCGGCGGCGTCGTTTTCGTGGTTCATGGTCGTCGGTCTTGGAAACAGGAAAGATGACTAGCATCGCGCTGCCGGGGCAGCGGCGCCAGCTGGGAGGAATTCTGCGGGCGCCGGATCAGCGGCCGGTCTGTTCGAGCAGGCGCAGCAGTACCGACTCGGCGGCATCCTGCTCCGCCGCGCGTCGGCTGCTTCCGCTGGCGTCGGCCTGCAGCGGCACAGGCTCCAGGATCGAACAGCGCACGTCGAACTGCTTGGCGTGATCGTCGCCGTGGCTGCCGATCAGCTCGTAGCGGGGCAACGGCCAGCCGCCGCCCTGCAGGTGCTCCTGCAGGCGGGTCTTGGCGTCCTTGGAAGAACGTGGCAGCGCCGCGATGCGCGCCGCGAAAAGCTGCCGGACCACCTGCCGGCACGCCTCGAATCCGCCATCAAGATAGACCGCCGCAATCATCGCCTCGAACGCATCGGCAAGGATCGACTCGCGCCGGAACCCGCCGCTCTTGAGCTCGCCGGGCCCGAGTTTGAGCCGGTCGCCCAGCGCCAGCTCCTTCGCCATCACCGCCAGCGCCTGGCCGTTGACCAGCTGGGCGCGCAGGCGCGACAGCTCCCCTTCGCTGGCGTTCGGGTGAGCCTCGAACAGCATCTCGGCAACCACCGCCCCCAGGAACGCGTCGCCCAGGAACTCCATGCGCTCATTGTTCGGCCGACCGACGCTGCGATGGGTCAGCGCCAGCTCGGCCAGCGCAGGGTCATTGAAACGAAACTCAAGCTCCAAGGGTCACTCGCCCACGTTGCCCTTCAGCGGCACGCTGTTGTCGAAATGCATCAGGAAATCGATGTTCGCGACAAACGGCACCTGCTTCTCGTAGCTGACAACGAGCGTGGACGCGCCGTTGCTCCGCTCCAGGGTGATGTCCTTGGGCTGGATGGTGGCGTCGTCCACGTACTGGAAATCCATCTTGAACAGCAAATCGCGGCGGATGGCGTCGAGCGAACGATCGTTCGCGCCGCTGCTGGCGATCTGCGCCATGGCCTTCTTGACGCCCATGAACTCGACGTAGGACGGCACCAGCTTCATCGCCATGAAGCCGAAAAATGCGACCACGACGAGAATGACCATAAACCCGATCAGGGTGATGCCCGACTGCTTTGTCTTCATAGTCCCCTCGCTATGCCGCGATCGCGGCAACCCCTGTGATGGACACCGCAGCCCTCCCGACGGAAGGCTGCGGCCCCGGTTTTGTGGCGCTGATTCTGCCCGCTGGAACGGCTCAGGTCACGCGCCGTCCGTCGCATATCTCAGTGGATCAACGTGCCGATGCGGTTCCAGGCAACGCCCCCGGTGTGCAGGCCCTGCCAGCTGAACCAGATCAGGAACGCCTTGCCTGCGAGGTTCTTTTCCGGCAGGCAACCCCACCAGCGGCTGTCGGTGCTGTTCTCGCGGTCATCGCCCATCACGAGGTAGCAGCCTTGCGGCACCTTCGACGGCACCAGGTCGTTGGGAATGGTGTTGGTCGCCATCCGCGCGGGCATCCTGGCTACCAGATGATTGACCGTCTTGCCGTGCTCGCCGGGCAGATGCTCGTTCCACACCGAGGCGCCGAAGAACAGCAGCTCCGCGTCCGCCGCACGTTGCGCGTTGCCGACGTAGGGGCCGAGCTCGTCGGACGGGACCGGCGTACCGTTGATCACGACCTGGCTGTCGCGCACCTCGATGGTGTCGCCCGGCAGGCCGATCACGCGCTTGATCCAGTTCTGGCTGGGTACTGCCGGAAGCGGGTTCGGGCAGCTGTGGTCGCTGCCGGTGGCCGGCGACGTGCCGTCTTCGCCACCGCCGATGCGCTGGAGCTTGCCGTTGGCGTCGCGGCACAGGTAGCCCGGAAACCGGAAAACCACCACGTCGCCCCGCTTGGGCTCGCCAATGTCCAGGAACTTGTTGTTGAACGCCGGCAGCCGCAGGCCATACGCGAACTTGTTGACCAGGATGAAATCGCCCACGTCCAGCGTCGGCATCATCGATCCGGAGGGGATGCGGAACGGCTCGGCCACGAACGAGCGCAGCAGCAGCACGATGAACACCACCGGGAACAGCGAGCGCGCCCAGTCCACCGGCACCGGATCGCGGTACTCGGCACCGGCAGCGTCCAGCCGGGCTTTGCGCTTGCGATAGAAGAACAGCCGATCAAGCCCCCACACCACACCGAAGAGCACGGTGAGGCCGAGCAGGATCGCCGAAAAATCAAAATCCATGTGTCGCTCCGTCGTCGGAAGGCCGCAGCAGCCGAGGCCGCCGAGGGCAGCTGGCCAGCTGCCACGCCCCCATTATTTGTCCACTTTCAGCACGGCCAGGAAGGCTTCCTGCGGAATCTCCACGCGGCCGACCTGCTTCATGCGCTTCTTGCCTTCTTTCTGCTTCTCCAGAAGCTTCTTCTTGCGACTGACGTCGCCGCCGTAGCACTTGGCCAGCACGTTCTTGCGCAGCGCCTTGACGGTGGAGCGGGCGATGATCTGGGCGCCGATCGCCGCCTGGATCGCCACGTCGAACTGCTGACGCGGGATCAGGTCCTTCATGCGCTCGACCAGGTCGCGGCCGCGCCGCTCGGCATGCACGCGGTGCACGATCAGGCTCAGTGCGTCCACCCGATCGCCGTTGATCAGCACGTCTGTGCGCACGAAGGGGCCGGCTTCGAAGCGATCGAAGTGATAGTCCATCGAGGCGTAGCCGCGGGAAACCGACTTCAACCGATCGAAGAAGTCGAGCACCACTTCGGCCAGCGGGATCTCGTAGGTGATCTGCACCTGGGTGGCCAGGTACTGGATCGAGCGCTGCACGCCGCGCTTCTCTTCACACAGCGTGATGATGTTGCCGATGTAGTCCTGCGGTGTGAGGATGCTGGCCACCACGATCGGCTCGCGGATCTCGTCGATCTGGGGGATCGGCGGTAGCTTGGCCGGGTTGTCCAGCGCCATCACCGTGCCGTCGGTCTTCAGGATCTCGTAGACCACCGTCGGTGCGGTGGTGATCAGGTCCAGGTCGTACTCGCGCTCCAGCCGCTCCTGCACGATTTCCATGTGCAGCATGCCGAGGAAGCCGCAGCGAAAACCAAAGCCCATCGCCTCGGACGATTCTGGCTCGAAGAACAGCGCGGCATCGTTCAGGCGCAGCTTGTCCAGCGCCTCGCGCAGTGCGGGATAATCGTCGGCGGCCACCGGGAACAGGCCGGCGAACACGCGCGGCTGCATGGTCTGGAAGCCCGGCAGCGGCTTCTCGGCCGGCTTGCCGGCGTGCGTGAGTGTGTCGCCCACCGGCGCGCCGTGGACATCCTTGATCGAGGCGTTGATCCAGCCCACTTCGCCGGCGCCAAGGCGGTCGAGCTTCTTGCGCTTGGGCGTGAACACGCCCACGTCGCCGACCTCGTGGGTGCGCCCGGTGGACATCACCAGCAGCTTGTCGCCGGGCTTGATCTCGCCCTGCATCACGCGCACCAGCGAGACCACACCGAGGTAGTTGTCGAACCACGAGTCGATGATCAGCGCCTGCAGCCGATCGGTGTCGCGCGGCCTGGGCGGCGGGATGCGCGCCACGATGGCCTCGAGCACCTCCACCACGTTCAGGCCGGTCTTGGCGCTGACCGCCACCGCGTCGTCGGCATCGATGCCGATCACCGCTTCGATCTCGCCCTTTACCTTGTCGACATCGGCGGTGGGCAGGTCGATCTTGTTGAGCACCGGGACGACTTCCAGCCCCATCTCTACCGCGGTGTAGCAGTTGGCGACCGACTGCGCCTCCACGCCCTGGGCGGCGTCAACTACCAGCAACGCCCCCTCGCAGGCCGCAAGTGAGCGGCTGACCTCGTAGGAGAAGTCGACGTGGCCGGGGGTGTCGATGAAATTGAGCTGGTAGGTCTTGCCGTCGCGGGCCTTGTACGGCAGCGATACGGACTGGGCCTTGATCGTGATGCCCCGTTCGCGCTCGATCGGGTTGGAGTCGAGCACCTGGGCTTCCATCTCACGGTCGGCCAGCCCGCCGCAGATCTGGATGATGCGGTCGGCCAGGGTGGATTTGCCGTGGTCGATGTGCGCGATGATGGAGAAGTTGCGGATCAGTTCCATGGGCTACGCTGTCAGCTTGCACCGCCGTGCGCGTGCTGCGCAGGCAGCGTGTCGCCGGGGTGGCGACACGAACCCGGCATTATCGCATGGAACCGCCCCGTGCCCGGCAGGCCGGCGGCAGGTCGCGAAACCGCCGCCGGCGGGCTGGATCACTTGCGATCGGGCACGGTCAAGCCGATGAAGCTGCTCTGCTCGCCGCGGCGCACCAGCAGCAGCACGGTGCTTCCGGGGCGCACGTCCTTGGTCGCTTCGCGGAAGTCGCCGACGCTGCCCACCGCGTGCTGGTCCACCCGCAGGATCACGTCGCCCGGACGCAGCCCCGCCTCGGCGGCCACTTGGCCCTGAACATCAGTCACCTGCACGCCCTCGCCGGAGCGCAGGCCGAGCTGGCTCCGGTCGCCCGCATCGAGCGGACCCACGGTAAGCCCCAGTGCCGCCGCGCCAGTGGCTTGCGACGGCACGCTGCCGCGCCCGGCCCGCGCCTCGGGATCGCGCGGTGCCGCCCCGACGGTCAGCTGCAGGGTCTGCCGCTTGCCGTTGCGCAGGATCTCCACTGGCACCTTGCTGCCCGGCTTGGTCAGGCCGACCAGCGGCGGCAGGTCGCCCGGCTGGTCGATGATTTTGCCGTCGTAGGACAGGATGATGTCGCCGGGCTCGACCCCGGCCTTCTCCGCGCCGCTGTCGGGGCTGACCTGGGTGACCGCGGCGCCGGCGCCACGATCGAGCTTGTAGACCTTGATCATGTCGTCGGTGACGGCCTGCACCATCACGCCCAGCTGGCCGCGGGTCACATAACCCTTGGACTTGATCTGCTCGACCGCGTTCATGGCGACGTCGATCGGGATCGAGAACGCCACGCCCAGATAACCTCCGGTGTTGGAATAGATCTGCGAGTTGACGCCCACAACCTGGCCCTGCAGGTTGAACAGCGGGCCGCCCGAATTGCCGCGGTTGATCGGCACGTCGGTCTGGATGAACGAGGTGTAGGGCTGGTCGCCGCCACCAAGATTGCGGCCCACGGCGCTGACGATGCCTTGGGTCACGGTGTAGTCGAAGCCGAACGGCGAGCCGATCGCCAGCACCCACTGCCCGGCCTTGAGCGACTGCGAATCGCCAATGCGCACGGCCGGCAGCTTGGCGTCGGAGTTCACCTTGAGCACGGCGATGTCGTACTGCGGGTCGGTGCCGATCACTTTCGCGGTGAGGGTACGGCGGTCCTGCAGCCTTACCGTGACCTCGTCGGCGTGGTCGACCACGTGGTTGTTGGTGAGAATGTAGCCGTCGCTGGAGATGATGAAACCCGAGCCCAGCGAGGTGTGCTTCTGCTCTTCCGGCGAGGGCATCATGGGCATGCCGAAGAACCGTCGCAGGATCTCTGCCCGCTCGTCGTCGCCCGGCCCCGCCTGCGGACCGCCGGGCAGGCTCGGCTGGCTACGCCCGTTGTATTTGGCTTCCACGTGCACCACCGCCGCCGCGTTCTGCTCGACGATGCCGGTGAAGTCGGGCAGCGTGCCCGTGGGTGCGGCCACCTGGGCCTGTACGCCGCCGGCGGTAGCCAGTCCGATCAGCACGCTGCAGGCAAGCAGGCGCAGGTTGGGACGACTCATAAGCTCCTCCTGGGGATGATGTCAGACAACAAAACGCCGCCAGCGCGCGTGGCGCGACAGAACGGCGGGAAACACGCAAAGCGGAAAGCGCCGCGGCGGTACACACGCGGCGACGACCTGCCTAATGTGCCGTGGCGGACTCACGCATGGCACGGCGGGCCGGCTGCCGCGTCGGATCGATCAGCAGCAGATAACTGCCATCGGCGTTCTGCAGCGTCCGGTAACCCTTCACCTGATAAGGCGAGAGCGACTGCTCGTACGGCAGCAGCGAGTCAGCCTGCGCTCCCGCCGGGCCAGGCACCCCGAAGGTGGCCGAGGCACGCTGGCTGTAGCGGAAGGGATTCGTGCTGGACAAGGACACGGGAACCGCTGCCGGGGCTGTCGCAGCAACCTCGGTCGCCGGCGCGGCGCCATCCGCCCTGGCAACTGCCGGTGCCGCTGCAAGCTCGCCGCGGCGACCGGTGTCGGCCGGCTGCGTCGCCATCAGCGCCACCACGGCGACGCTGGCGGCAATCGCGCCGCCCGCCGAAAGACGCAACCACTGCCGGCCGCGCCGACCGCGCGGCGCAACCGCCACCGAGACGGCTTCCCCATCCACCGCGCGCATGACGCGCTCGGCGAACGAAGGCGAAGCCAGCACGCAGACCTGCCCACGCAGGCCGTCGCCGGCCAGGTGGAACCGATCCCACTGCTTCTGCAACGACACGTCGTGATCCAGCCGACGAAGCAGGAAGCGCAGCTCCTCGCGGCTGAGCTCTCCATCCATGCCGGCAGAGAGGTGTTCGGGATTGACTTGATTCATGTCTGATCCTCGCGATCGGACAACAGTGGACGCAATTTTTCGTCGATGGCTTCGCGGGCCCGGAAGATGCGCGAACGCACCGTTCCGATCGGACAACTCATCGCTTCGGCGATGTCCTCGTAGCTGAGGCCGTCCACTTCCCGCAGGGTGATGGCGGCGCGCAGCTCTTCGGGCAGGGCTTGGACCGCAGCGAAGACGGTTTGTTCCACCTGCTGGCGCATCAGCTCGCGCTCGGGCGTGGCCGTCTCGTGCATGCGGTCCGACCCCGGCACGAACACCGCGTCCTCGACGTTGATGTCGTCCGCCGGCGGCCGGCGGCCCAGGGCCACCAGGTGGTTCTTCGCCGTGTTGACGGCAATCTTGTACATCCAGGTGTAGAAGGCGCTGTCGCCACGGAACGACCCGATCGCACGCCAGGCACGCACGAATGCGTCCTGCGCGATGTCCTCGGCCTCGGCGTGGTTGTTGGCGTAGCGCGAGACGAGGCCGATCACCTTGTGCTGGTACTTGCGCACCAGCAGGTCGAAGGCTCGCTTGTCCCCTTTCTGGACACGCTCGACCAGCGCATGATCCAGTTCGTTATCGCCCATCCGGGCCGTCTCCTTGATTACTGTCGCCACGTGCTCGGTGTCTTGACGGATGGATGCAAGCCGCTTGAGACAAGCCGGCGGCCGCCAAGTTCAGCCCCATGGCAAAGATGGTGGGGACAACGGCGGCCAGCTCAAGCGGCGGCCACGTCATCGCCCTGCACCAGCCGCTGGCGCTCGGCCAACAGGCGCTCGAAGCTGGCCTGCGGCAGTGGGCGCGAAAACAGGTAACCCTGCAGCTCGTCGCAGTGGTTGGCGCGCAGGAACTCGAAATGCTGCTCGATCTCGACGCCCTCGGCGACAACCCCGCGCTTGAGGCGATGAGCCATCTCGATCGTGGCACGCACGATAGCTTCGTCGTCCGGGTCGATACCGATGTTGCGCACGAAACTCTGGTCGATCTTGATACGGTCCGCAGGCAGGCGGCGCAGGTAATCCAGCGAGGCGGCGCCGGTGCCGAAATCGTCTATCGCGATGCGGCAGCCGAGCTGATGCAGGCCGTGCAGGTTCTCCACCAGGTTCGGTACCTCCTTGATGGAGATGCTCTCGGTGACCTCCATCTCCAGCAGGGACGCATCCATGCCGGTATCGCGCAGCACGCCGGAAACCACATCCAGCAGATCCGGCTCCATCAGCTGCACCGCCGAGAGGTTCACCCCCAGGCGCAGCCGCAGGCCATAGGCCTGCTCCCAGGCATGCGCCTGGGTACACGCGGTGCGCAGCACCCAGGCGCCCAGCGAGACGATCAGCCCGCTCTCCTCGGCCAGCGGAATGAACACACCCGGGCTGATGCCGCCCAGCTCCGGGTGCTCCCAGCGCACCAGCGCCTCCATGCCGACAATGTCCTCGGTTACCGCGTCCACCTGTGGCTGGTAGAACACCCGCAGTTCGCCATTGCGCTCGGCGTGACGCAGGCGCGAGATCAGCGCCACATCCTGTTGCTGCTCCTGATCCTGGCTCATCTCGAAGATCTGGAAGTTGTTCCGCCCCAGATGCTTTGCCGCATACATCGCCTCGTCCGCATGCTTGAGCAAGGTGTCCGCATCGGCAGCGTCGTCGGGGAAGAAACTGACGCCGATGGACGCGGTAACCTGCAGCTCCACGCCGCCTTCCAGGTGCAGGGGCGTCTCCATCACCTGCACGATCTTCTCGGCCACCCGCAGCACGTCGTCGGTCTTGATGATGTGTCGCAGCACCACGGTGAACTCGTCGCCGGCATAGCGCGCCACCGTGTCGGAGGCTCGAATCGAGCTGCTCAGGCGCTGGGTGACGACACGCAGCACCTGGTCGCCGGCGGCGTGGCCGTACGTATCGTTGATCGCCTTGAAGCGATCGAGGTCGACGAACAGCACGGCGAAGCACTCACCGGTGCGGGTCGCTTCGCGGATGATCGTGTCGAGTCGGTCGTTGAACAGGAGCCGGTTGGGCAACCCGGTCAGCGCGTCGAGCAGGCCTTCGGCGCGTCCCTGCTCGCGCGTGCGCCGCAGTTCGAGCGACTGCGCGAAACGCGATACGGCGCAGCGCAGTACCGGCTCGACGATGTCCATCCGGCCGAGCCCGCGGCGACGGCCCACCAGCAAGGCCCCGAGCACGCTGCGGCGCTCGTCCAGCAGCGGCAATCCAGCAAAGCCTGCCACCTTCAGTTGCCGCAGGAGCGGGTCGTACTCGCCCAGCCGCTGCGCATCCTCCACGTGCCACATGCTCTTGCCACCGAGGACCCGGCGCAACGACGCCTGCTCGGCCGGGTCCGGCCACGCCACGTCGTCGCCGCGCCAGTGCGAGATCACCTGCACGGGCGCAGCGCTTTCTTCGGGGCGCGCCGACCACAGCGCCAGGTAGTCCAGTGAGAGTTCGTCGATCAGCAGGCGGGCGGTGGCGGCATGGGCATCGATGCTGCTGCCCGCCTGGAAGATGCGTGAGAGCAGCGCCAACGCCGCCTCGGCACGCGCTTCGGCACGGTCGCTGCGGAACGCCACGGCGACAGCGTCCCTGCCCCGGTGGCGAACCCGTCGTGCATTTGCCTGCCCGGTATCGGTACCGTGCCGGGTGCGTCGCTGGCAGGCGTACCAGGAGCGATCCGCCGCCGCCAGCAGTTGGTCCAGCTCGATCCCTTCGAACGCCAGCAGTTCGCCCAGTGGCCTGCCCAGCAACTCGGTCACCGGCAACTGGCTGTGCCGCAGCACCGCCGCGTTGACGTCCAGCACGCGGCTCCCGGCCGGGTCGGCGATCAGCCACTCGGCATCGTTGTCTTCATCGTCGAAGGCGAACCGGTAGGCGAGCGCGTCTTCCGGCGACGCGTGCGACGCAGGCGTGTCGGGAGCGGCCGGCTGCGGCCGCGATTGCTCCACCCTGCGCCAGCGTGCGACCAATTCGCGGGCGATCCCGGCACTGTCCAGCCAGTCGGTGACGCAGTCGGGCAGCAGCGCCGGACCGATCCGGCAGTCCGGGCCGAACACCGCCAGCAGCGGCGCGGCGCGGCAGATATCCATCGCGCGCAATTGTTCGCAGCACGCGCGCGCGGCGCGGCCGTCGCCCTCGAACGCGACCACGATCAGCGAGATCGGCCCACGGCCGGCGAGCAGGATCGAGGCGTGCGCACCGTCGCGCGCGCTCAGGATGCGGTCGTGCTCCTCGGCGTCCAGTACGTCGAAGAGCTGGCGTCGCAACTCGCGGCTGGACGCCACGACCAGCATGTCGGTCGTCAGTGGCCGGGTCATGTCAGACGACCCAGCGGCCGTCGCGCAGTCGCGGGCGCACCGGTTGGTCCGACTGCGCGGCGACACGCACGGCCAGATCCCCCAGGTGATCCACCAGCGTCTGCGGCGCATCCACCAGCACCACCCGTCGCAGGTGCCCGCTCGGGGCACGTGCCAGTTGCCGCAGCAAGGTGGCGTCCATCGCCGATAGCGGCAGCTCGAGATCACACAGCAGGTAGACGCCGAAATGCATGCTTTGCTGCATGTAGCGCAACGCGTTGCCCAGTCGCTGGCAGCCCGGTACGCGGGCATGTGCGTCGCGCAGGCTGCCCAGGCCGCTGTCGGGCTGCCAGAGGTAGACCGCCTGGCCTGTGTGGCGCGCAATCGCGCGGAACTGCCCGATCAAAGTTGGGCCGTCGACGCCCTCGGTCACGATCAGGCCTCCCGGCGCGGCCAGGATTCGCTCGAAAATCTCGATACCGGCCTTGGGCGGGCTGGACGCCATCATCGACTGCATACAGCGCGGTACGTTTGCGCACTGCCGGGCAATTGGCAATAGGCGGTGCAGCGGTCAAGCACGGTGCCCCCGGCCCGCCCGCGCGACCGGCGGTTGACGCCTGCGGGGCAATCTCGCATTCGACCGTCCGGGACGGTATGGTTTGAGCCCCCTCATCACCTGCCAGACGCCATGTTTGAAGGACTGCGCTTTATCCACTGGAAGACGAGCACGGACGATGGCGGCATCGTCACGCTCACGCTCGACCGCGAGGGCAGCAGCGCCAACGCCATCTCCCGGGCGGTACTGGATGAGCTGGGACAGATCGTCGAACGGCTCGCGATCGAAAAGCCGGCCGGCGTGATCATCCATTCCGCCAAGGCCAGCGGGTTCGCGGTCGGAGCGGACATCAAGGAGTTCGTCGGCTACGCAGCGCAGGGCGATGTGCTGCAGAACATCGAAAACGGGCAGCGCATCTACGAACAGCTTGCCCGCCTGCCCTGCCCGACCGTTGCGGCCGTGCACGGTGCCTGCATGGGTGGCGGCACGGAGTTGATCCTGGCCTGCCGCCAGCGCATCGCCGCAGACGACGAAAGCACTCGCATTGGCCTGCCCGAGGTGATGCTGGGGATTCACCCCGGCTGGGGCGGCACCGCACGGCTGCCGCGACTGATCGGCGCCACCGACGCACTGCCCATCATGCTTACCGGCCGCGCCTTGTCGGCCCGTCGCGCGCTCGCGCTCGGCCTGGTTGACCGCACCGCGCCTGCCGCCGAGCTGCTTGCGGAGGCGCGTGCACTTTTGCGCCGCCCTCATTCGCGACCGCTGTCGCAACGCGCCAAGGCGTGGGCAACCAACCTCTGGCCGGTCCGCCAGGTGCTTGCGCCGATGGTGGTCAAGCAGACCGCCGCCAAGGTGCGCAAGGAACACTACCCGGCCCCGTTCGCCCTGATCGAGGTGTGGCGTCGCGGCGGCAGCTCGATCCGGCAACGCTTGCAGCTGGAGGCACGTTCGGTGGCACGGCTGGCCGAGACGGCCACGGCGCGCAATCTGATCCGGATTTTCCTGTTGCAGGAGCGACTGAAGGGCCAGGGCGCAGGGGTCGAGCACGGCATCGAACACGTGCACGTGGTGGGCGCCGGCGTGATGGGCGGCGACATCGCGGCCTGGTGCGCGTTCAAGGGCTTCCAGGTGACGCTGCAGGATCGCGAGATGAAGTACATCCAGCCGGCGCTGGACCGCGCGCGTCAGATGTACGAGAAGAAGCTCAAGACGCCGGAAAAGATCGCGGCCGCGCTGGCGCGCCTGCGCGCTGACGTCGAGGGCAAGGGCGTGGCCGACGCCGATCTGGCGATCGAGGCAATCTACGAGAACGCCGACGCCAAGAAAGCGCTGTACGCAGGGATCGAGCCGCAGTTCCAGGCGGAAGAATTGCTGGCCAGCAACACGTCCAGCATCCCGCTGAGCGAACTCAGTACCCAGCTGCAGCATCCGGAGCGTTTCCTCGGGCTGCATTTCTTCAATCCCGTGGCGCAGATGCCGCTGGTGGAAGTGGTTCGCCACGACGCCCTGGATCCTGCGGTCGAACGACGGGCACTGGCATTCTGCAAGGCACTCGGCAAGCTGCCGGTGGCAGTGAAGGGAACGCCCGGATTCCTGGTCAACCGGATCCTGATGCCCTACCTGCTCGAGGCGCTGCGCCTGTACAGCGAGGGGGTGCCGGGGCCGGTGCTGGACAAGGAAGCAAAGAAGTTCGGCATGCCGATGGGTCCGATCGAGCTGGCGGACACCGTCGGGCTGGATGTCTGCGCCTCGGTCGGCAAGGAGCTGGCGCCGTTTCTCGGGCTCGAACTGCCGCCTGGCATTGACGACAAACTCGAGGCCGGCAAGCGTGGCAAGAAGGACGGCCAAGGGTTTTACGTGTGGCAGGACGGCAAGCCGCAGAAACCCGAGGTGGATCCGGATTACGTGGTGCCCGCCGACCTCATTGATCGCATGATCCTGCCGATGGTGAACGAATCCGTGGCATGCCTGGCAGACGGCGTGGTCGACGACGCGGACCTGCTGGACGCGGGGGTCATCTTCGGCACCGGATTCGCACCGTTCCGCGGCGGCCCGATCACCTATGCGCGCAGCGAGGGCGCGGATCTGCTCAAGTCCCGTCTGGAGCGCCTGGCACGTCAGTACGGGGAGCGCTTCGCACCGAAGCACGGCTGGGAGTCGCCGGCCCTGCGAGAGTCCCCGGGCTCGGTCGCGATACGCTGATGTCGCTCTGGCCGCGCCGCCGGCCGGGCGACGCGGCCAGGGCGCTTACCAGATCAGATCGTCCGGCACGCCATCCTCGGGCGCGTCGTCACCGGGATTTACCAGCAGTGCCACGGCCTGCTCGTCGATGGCCTTGATCTGCTCCGCCAGCGCACGCGGCACCAGCAGGTAACGTCCGCCCTGCTGGATCACCCCCAGTTCGCCAGCATTGAGTGCCGTCAGCTGGTCCGCGTCCACATAGACGCGGCGTATCTTGCCGCCGTATTCGAAGTGCCTGGCCTGGTCTGCGTCGGGCTTGTTCAAGGTGCCCGACTCCAGCAATTTCTGCACCTGTGCCTTGCGTTCGCGCTTGATGCGCGCGCGTTCGGCCGCCTCCTTCTCCTGCCGCTTGCGCTCGGCCGCTTCGGTCTGCGCGCGCATGGCATAGGCGCGGGCCAAGTCAATCTCGGCCTGGTCTCTGGGTGCCCGTTTGGCGGGTGCGGGACGCGGATTGTTGGGTCGCGAGACTTTGTCTCGTGCAGGTGCAGGTGCAGGCGCGCGCCGGTCATCGCGCACCTGTTTGACGATGCCGCTTTTCAGCAGCTGGTCGCGCAGGGAGTCAGCCATGCTGTCGATCCATGTGAATGCACGTGGTGCGGAAATCAGTAATGCGGCGGCGGTGGCTCGTCGTGCGGATCGTGCGAACTGTCCGCACGCATCGTCGCCAGCTCGTTGCGCAGATCGCGCACGATGCGCTCGAGCGCCGCGATCCGCAACGACTGTTCCGCGTCCGCCGTGGCCAGCGCATGCACCGAGTCGTCGATGAAAGTAAGCCTCACTTCCAGCTCGGTCAGGCGCTGCTCCAGATCCACCCGCTCGCCGGCCATGATCAGCTTCGCACCAGGCTGCGACCGCGACCGATGCCGTAGTAGGCGAGGCCCGCCTCTTCCACCGCCACCGGGTCGTAAAGGTTACGGCCGTCGAAGATCACCGGCGTAGCCAGCGCCTCGCGAATGCGGGCAAAGTCGGGACTGCGGAAGGCCTTCCACTCGGTGACGATCACCAGCGCATCGGCGCCCTCGAGCACGTCGTAGGGATGATCGCAGAGCGCCAGGTCGTCCCGCTCGCCGTAGATGCGCCTGGTCTCGGCGGCCGCCTCGGGATCGAAGGCACGCACGCGCGCCCCGACCTCCCACAGTGCCTCGAGCAAACGCCGGCTCGGCGCCTCGCGCATGTCGTCGGTGTTGGGCTTGAAGGCGAGCCCCCACAGGCCGATCGTCTTGCCCGCCAGCTGGTCACCAAAGTGACGCCGGAGCAGCTCGAAGAGCTTGCTCTTCTGGTCTAGGTTGACCCGCTCCACCGCCTCCAGCAGGCGCGCCTGATAGCCATGCGAGCGCGCGGTGCGCTCAAGCGCCTGCACGTCCTTGGGAAAGCACGAGCCGCCGTAACCGGCGCCGGGGTAGATGAAGTGGTAGCCGATCCGCGGATCGGACCCAATGCCTTGCCGCACCAGTTCGACGTCGGCCCCGACACGCTCGGCAATGTTGGCGATTTCGTTCATGAAGCTGATCTTGGTCGCCAGCATCGCGTTGGCGGCGTACTTGGTCAGCTCGGCAGAGCGCACATCCATCAACACCGTGCGATCGTGATTGCGGTTGAATGGCGCGTACAGCTTGCGCATCGCAGCCACCGCGCGCTCGCTGTTGCTGCCGAGCACGATGCGGTCCGGCCGCAGGCAGTCTTCGACCGCGTCGCCTTCCTTGAGGAACTCGGGGTTGGAGACCACGTCGTAGGGGACGCTGACGCCACGGGCATCCAGCGCCTGAGCGATGGCGTCGCTGACCCGGTCGGCGGTACCCACCGGCACCGTCGATTTGTTCACCACCACGGCGTAACGATCGAGCGTGTCGCCGATGGTGCGAGCTACCGCCAATACGTATTGCAGGTCTGCGCTGCCGTCCTCGTCGGGCGGCGTGCCCACGGCAATGAAGATGATCTCGCCGTGGGCGATGGCCGGTGCAGCCTCGGTGGTGAAGCTCAACCGCCCCTCGGCATGGTTGCGCAGCACCATCGGCTCCAGGCCTGGCTCGTAGATCGGGATTTCGCCGCGTTCCAGTCGAGCCACCTTGCCCGCGTCGATGTCGACGCAGACGACATGGTTGCCCATTTCTGCCAGGCAGGCACCGGTAACCAGGCCGACATAGCCGGTGCCGAAGATGGTGACTTTCATTGCTGCGGTGTTTCCTTGCCAGAAGCGGACGCGGATTCTATCAGGGCCACCTCTTCGCTACCCCAAAACAGAAGAGGGCGCGAATGCATTCGCGCCCTCTTCATTCAGCAGCTGGAACCGGTCAGATCAGCCGCCCTGGTTGCCCTGGCCTGCGGGGGTCGGGCCGGTCTTCTCCAAGGTCACGTCGAAGATCAGGGTTTCATTGGGCGGGAAGCCGTTGCCCGGCTGCGCCCCATAGGCGAGGCTGGACGGGATGAACAGCTTGTAGTGCGCACCGGTCTGCATGAGCATCAGGCCCTCGCGGAAGCCCGGGATCACGCCGGCCAGCGGAATCGGCACCGACTTGCCGGTCTTGGGCTCCGGATGGTCCGCCGAGGCGTCGAACTTCTCGCCGTTGACGAACGTGCCGGTGTAAGCGATCTGCACCGTATCGTTCGGACCCGGACGCGGACCACTGCCAGCCGACAGCACCTGGTACTGCAGGCCCGATGCCGTGGTCTTTACGCCGGGAGCGGTCTTGTTCTTGGCCAGGAATGCCTCGCCCGCTGCCTTGTTCTTGGCGGCGACCTCGGTGTACTGGGCCTTGGCCTTGGCCTGCAGGTTGGTGATGAACGCCTGCTTGACCTGCTTGTACTCGTCCTCGCTCATCGTCGGCTTCTGGCCGGAGAGCGCCGACTGCACCGCGCGGGCGACCGTTGCCGGGTCAACCTCGTCGCGCACCAGCGGCGGCAGCGAGCTGGCCAGGTCCCAACCCACCACGTAGCTGGCCTTGGTCTTGTCGACCGTGCCGGCAGCAGAGGACTTGGCAGCCTGCGCGTGAACGCCGGCAGTCATGCCCAACGCCACGGCCAGAGCGGCCGTCGTGAGCGTGGGACGCAGAAAATGCTTCATTCGTAACTCCCTCATATGGAATGTGCCGGCGGCGCCGGACAAGCCCCCGTGTCGGAGGCTGGCCCCGCATTGTGCGGCCGCCGCCAGCGCTTGGCAACGACGCGGAGGCTGGGACATCGAGGCCCGCGAATTGGTTCCGCGCATACCTGAACGCAGCAGACGCGAGTGCGCCTCACGGCTTTGCGATCGTGTCCCTGAGTGCTGCCTGCAAGCGCGCATGGACCTTGACCAACCCGCGCCAGAGAACCACTGCCAGCAACACACCGGCGACCACAAGTGAGATCGCGACCCCGCGTGGCGGCAGGATGGTCGAGCCCAAGGCGCTGACAAGCACTGCCAGCGCCAGCAGCGTCGCCAGCGGAATCAGCCGCGCCAGCACGCTGCGGATGGCACGGGTGTAGCCGCCTGCGTAGCTCTCGCGGATGCCGAGCTCGGCAAGCAGCATGCCGAGCGCTTCGGCCTTGCGGTAGATCGCGATCAGCAACGGCAGCGACAGAAACAATGCGCATGCCCAGATCACGGTGTGGCGTGCGTCCCGGGTGAGCCCGATCATCGAGAACCAGGTCCAGTTGTGCGCATTGATGTACGCGCCGATCACGAACAGCGTCACCACCAGCATCACGTTCACCGCGATGTGCCACAGCAGCCGGCGCACCATGGCCGCGATCATGGCGTTGTCGTCCACCGGCCGCAGGTTTTCCAGCCAGCCGCTGTAGCTGGTCGCCAGCAGCCGGGCCGATGGAGGCACCACCCGGCGCACGCCGCTGACCAGGCTGTCCGCCGAACGCACCAGATAAGGCGACACCGCCATGCAGAGCACCGACACCGCCACCGCAATCGGGTAAAGAAAGTCGCTCACCGAGCCGAGCGAAAGCCCTAATGTTGCGATGACAAAGGAGAACTCACCGATCTGCGCCATGCTCATGCCAGTGCGCACCGCGGTGCGGGGATCATGGCCGATGGCAAAGACGCCGAGCGTGCACACCGAGGCCTTGCCGATGATCACCACGGCCGCGATGGCCAGCGCCGGCAGCGCATACTGCGCCAGCATCGCAGGGTCGATCTTCAGCCCGATGGCGACGAAGAACAGCGCCGCGAACATGTCGCGTAGCGGCTCGATCAGCCGCATCACCTTTTCGGCGGCACGCGCCTCGGCCACGACCGCGCCGGCGAGGAACGCCCCAAGTGCCACGCTGAAGCCCATCCACGCCGCCAGCAGGCTGGCACCGAAGCACAGGCCGAGGGTACTGACCAGCAGCATCTCCTCCCGCTCGAACGCCGCTACGTAATCCACCAGCCGTGGCAAGAGCAGCAGGCCGAGGATCATCCCCGCCACCACGAACAGCCCCAGATGGCCGATCAGGGTGAAGGCGGTGGAGGCCGCCACCGAGCCCCCGATGGCCACGGCGGTAAGCAGCGTAAGGATGACGATGGTCAGCATGTCCTCGGCCACCAGCAGGCCTATCACCAGCCGCGCGAAGGGGAGCTCCCGCAGCCCACCCTCGGCAAGGGTGCGGGTAGCCACCATGGTCGAGGAGAGCGCAACGATGCCGCCGAGAAAAAGCGCATCAGTGCCGCCCCAGCCGAAGGCCTGGCCCAGTCCGAAGCCCAGCCAGAGCATGACCCCCACCTCGGCGACAGCAACCACCAGGATTCCTACCCCCACGCGGCGCAGCTTGCGCACGCTGAACTCCAGCCCCAGCGTGAACATCAGCAGCACTACGCCAAGGTTCGAGATGTCGTCGATGGTCCGCGGATCGGCAACCAGCACGCCCGGCGTATGCGGACCGATCAGCACGCCCGCGAGGATGTATCCAAGCAGCACCGGCTGACGCAGGCGATGAAAGAGGATGGTCGTGGCGCCGGCCACGATCATCACGATCGCCAGGTCGCGGATGAAGCCGATCTCGTGCATGCAGGTGTCCGTTGCGCAGATTCAACTAGCTTAAACGACCCGCCGGCCCGACCCCGGACGGCGACGGCACCGACCTGCACCGAGAGCGCGAAAAATCTTTTAAGAAAATGCTTGACGGATTCGCCACCCCTGCCTATTCTTTCGGGCTTCCAGCGGCGGGGCCATAGCTCAGCTGGGAGAGCGCCTGCATGGCATGCAGGAGGTCGGCGGTTCGATCCCGCCTGGCTCCACCAACTTAATTCGTCCCCATCGTCTAGAGGCCTAGGACATCACCCTTTCACGGTGGCGACCGGGGTTCGAATCCCCGTGGGGACGCCAAGTTGGAACCCGCAATGTTCGCGGCAGCGCGAACGAAGCTTGAAGCTGGAAGCAAATGTGGAGCGGTAGTTCAGTTGGTTAGAATGCTGGCCTGTCACGCCGGAGGTCGCGGGTTCGAGTCCCGTCCGCTCCGCCACTAACGGAAAGCCCGCCTAGCGCGGGTTTTTTGTTGTCTGTCATTTGACGATCCGCCCGCTCTACTCGTCGACGACAGTATCCAACGGGCCAGCCTCGGCCCGGCGGGTACAGCGCTCCAGGGTATGCAACGAGTGGCCCTGCTCGGCCAGGTACTCCAGCCAGCGCGACAGGAAGCCGTTCATGCGCAGGCGATGCTGCAACACCGTATGCGCCGGCGGAAACGGCCCGAGCACCTGCCACAGGTGCCGACCCGGGTGGCAATGCAGCGCCTCCGCCACGTGGGCGTCGGTGTACATGCGCAGCTGCGCGGACGGTGTGCGTAGTCCCGTCTGCGCATCGACGAGCCCGTAGGTCAGCTCGAGCTCACGCGTATATGGATGGCACTCCTGCACCTCCAGGTGCACGTCCAGCCCGTCGCCCACGTCCGACACATACGTCCCGGGCGCCAGCGTGTGCGGCGCAAACAGTCGCGCCAGCCGGTGGTAGTTCTCCGCATAGAGCCCCATCAGGAACTCGAATCGTCCCGGCAACAGGGCACTGCGGCGGTCAAGTACGGCGCTCATCTAATCAGGCAACTCCCGGACATCAAAACATGGTGCGCTCGATCCCGAAGCGCTCGAAGATCTTGCTGGCGATTTCCTCGATCGACACGTGGGTGGTGTTGAGGTTGGGAATGCTCTCGCGCCGCATCAGCTTGTCCGCTTGCGCGAGCTCCCACCGGCACTGCTCAAGCTTCGCGTAGCGGCTGTTGGGCCGCCGCTGTTCGCGAATCTGCGCCAAGCGGGCCGGGTCGATCGTCAGGCCGAACAGACGATCCCTGTAAGGTCGCAGCCGCACGGGCAGCTCGAGCTTGTCCAGATCGTCGTCGGTGAGCGGATAGTTGGCGGCGCTCACGCCGTAATGCAAGGCCATGTACAGACACGTGGGCGTTTTGCCCGAGCGCGACACACCCACAAGGATGAGGTCGGCCTGGGCGTAGTCCACGTCGATACCATCATCATGCGACAGCGCATAGTTGGTGGCGTTGATGCGTGCCTCGTACTTGTCGAAGTCGACCAGACCGTGCGAGCGGTTCACCGCGCCAGAGCGCTTGGCGCCCAGCTCCTCCTCCAGCGGACCGATGAAGGGCGCGAACACGTCGATCATCAGTGCGCCGCTGGTAGCGACGATGTCGCACAGGGTGCGGTCGGCCATGGTGTTCACCACGATCGGCCGGTCACCGGTCTGGGCGTAGCGGGTCTTGATGCGCAGGGCGGCGGCCTCGGCCTTTTGCGCATCATCGACGAACGGTAGGCGATGCTTGTCGAATTCAAGCCCTTCGAACTGCGCCAAGATGCTGTTGCCGATTGTCTCTGCGGTAATACCAGTGGAATCTGAGATGAAAAAAACGGTTCGCTGCATGAGTCGTTCCCGGCACCTTCATAGGGCATGTTCCGCACCTTAGCGCATGCTTCTGGTGCTTTGTTGGCTTGATTTTCGAGACACTGGTATTGAGGTGGCGCGGCAGCGGCCCGGAGTGGTCTTCTTGTGCCATGCGTCATTTTTCATCGACAATACCAGTTCTTTGTCGCCTGCTTTTCCCGGCAGTGCAGTGCCCACCCCACACCTCGCGAGGAGATCCATCTTGAACGATCTGGTGCTTTGGCTCGACCACCTGCGCATGACCGACCTGGGCAAGGTCGGCGGCAAGAATGCGTCGCTAGGCGAAATGATCGGCAACCTGGCCAAGCTTGGCGTGTCGGTGCCCGGCGGCTTCGCAACCACCGCCGATGCATTCCAGCAGTATCTAGACAAGAGTGGCGTGGCCGCGCGCATCCAGGCGCGTCTGGCGAATCTGGACGTCGACGACGTGGATGCGCTGACCACCGCCGGCCGCGAGATCCGCTCGTGGGTGGTCGAGACGCCGCTCCCGCAGGAGCTGGACCAGGCGATCCGGCAGGCGTACGTCAAGCTGTGCGAAGACGCCGGTAGCAACGACATCGCGGTGGCCGTGCGCTCCTCGGCCACGGCGGAGGATCTGCCCGACGCCTCGTTCGCCGGCCAGCAGGAAACCTTCCTCAACGTGGTCGGCATCGACGACGTGCTGCACAAGGTGAAGGAGGTCTTCGCCTCGCTCTACAACGATCGCGCGATCGCCTACCGCGTGCACCAGGGCTTCAAGCACGAAGAAGTGTTCCTGTCCGCCGGCGTGCAGCTGATGGTGCGCTCGGACGTGGGGGCCTCCGGCGTGCTGTTCACGCTGGACACCGAGTCTGGCTTCCGCGACGTGGTGTTCGTCACCGGCTCCTACGGCCTGGGCGAGATGGTCGTGCAGGGCGCGGTGAATCCGGACGAGTTCTACGTGTTCAAGCCCACGCTCAGGGCCGGCAAGCCTGCCCTGCTCCGCCGCAGCCTCGGCGCCAAGCAGCAGCGGATGGTCTACTCGGACCAGCCCGGCGAGCGCGTGCGCATCGAGGAGACGCCGGCCGGCGACCGCAACCGGTTCTGTGTCACCGACGGTGACGTCGAGGAGCTGGCCCGGCAGGCGCTGGTGATCGAGCAGCACTACGGCCGCCCGATGGATATCGAATGGGCGAAGGACGGCCACACCGGCAAGCTGTACGTGGTGCAGGCGCGTCCGGAGACGGTGAAGTCGCGCGCGCACGCCACCCAGCTGGAACGTTTTCACCTGGGTGAGCGCGGCAAGGTGCTCGCCGAGGGCCGCGCGATCGGTCAGAAAATCGGCGCCGGCAAGGCTCGCGTGATCCGCTCGCTGAAGGACATGAACAAGGTACAGCCCGGCGACGTGCTGATCGCGGACATGACCGATCCCGACTGGGAGCCGGTGATGAAGCGCGCGGCCGCGATCGTCACCAACCGCGGTGGCCGCACCTGCCACGCCGCAATTATCGCCCGTGAGCTCGGCGTGCCTGCCGTGGTGGGCACCGGCAACGCGCTCGAGCTGATCCCCGATGGCGCCGACGTCACCGTGTCCTGCGCCGAGGGCGATACCGGCACCATCTACGAGGGCGTGCTGAAGTTCGATCGCGTCACGGCCGACCTGGGCGACATGCCGGAGGCCCCGCTGAAGATCATGATGAACGTGGCCAATCCGGAACGCGCGTTCGATTTCGGCATGCTGCCGAACGCGGGCATCGGCCTGGCCCGTCTGGAGATGATCATCGCCAGCCATATCGGCGTGCACCCCAGGGCGTTGATCGAATACGGCAAGCAGGACGCCGAGACGCGGGCGCGCATCGACGAGCGGATGGCCGGCTACGCCGATCCCGTGTCGTTCTATGTCGACCGCCTTGGCGAAGGCATCGCCACCATTGCCGCCTCGGTCTATCCCAAGCCGGTGATCGTGCGCCTGTCCGACTTCAAGTCGAATGAATACGCAGGGCTGATCGGCGGCAGCCGCTACGAGCCGCATGAAGAAAACCCGATGATCGGCTTTCGCGGTGCCAGTCGCTATGTCGACTCCAGCTTCGCCGAGTCGTTCGGGCTGGAATGCAAGGCGGTCAAGCACGTGCGCGAAACCATGGGCCTGGACAACGTCTGGGTGATGATCCCGTTCGTGCGGACCCTGGATGAGGGCCGCAAGGTGATCGAGGTACTGGGCAGGAACGGCCTCTCCCAGGGCGAACATGGCCTGAAGGTGATCATGATGTGCGAGGTGCCGTCCAATGCCCTGCTGGCGGACGAGTTCCTCGATATCTTCGACGGCTTCTCGATCGGCTCCAACGACCTCACCCAGCTCACCCTCGGCCTCGATCGCGACTCATCGATCGTTGCCAACCTGTTCGACGAACGCGACCCGGCGGTAAAGAAGCTGCTGGCGATGGCAATTAAGACCGCGCGCGCCAAGGGCAAGTACATCGGCATCTGCGGCCAGGGCCCCAGCGATCATCCTGATCTGGCGGAGTGGCTGATGGATCAGGGCATCGAGTCGGTATCGCTCAATCCGGATACGGTGGTCGACACATGGCTGCGGCTGGCCAAGAAGAAGGCAGGCTGAGCCAGCTTTCGGCGCCAGTGGCAGGCATGGAAAAGGCGGGGCAACCCGCCTTTTCCATGCCTGGGTTGCGCTCACCCGGTGTTGTCGTGCACTGCAGCTTGCTCCGGCGCGGGCGGTACGGCTAGCGTCGTACAGCTGTTTGAACAGATGGATGGCTCCAAGGAGCGCATTTCATCGACGCGACGCCATCGGGGATCTCAATGCGTACGAGCGGGGGCACACAGGCAGCCGACACGCGTCACCGGCTGCTGGAGGCGGCCGAGTTGCTGTTCATCGAAGGGGGCTATGACGCCTTGTCCCTCCGCGCGTTGACGGCACGTGCGGGAGCAAACCTGGCGGCGGTGAACTATCACTTCGGCAGCAAGGAGGCGATGCTCAAGGAACTGCTCGCGCAGCGCCTGGATCGACTCAACGAGGAGCGTCTGCGCCTGCTCGACGCCTGTGAGTCCCACGGCACGGTACCGGATTGCGTCACCATCCTGGGCGTGCTGTTCGTTCCGGCGCTGCAGCTGGGGCGGGATCCCTCCGCCGGCCCTGCCTTCCTGCGCCTGCTCGGCCGCGTCTACAGCGACGCGTCGCCATTCATACGCGACCACCTGCAGCGACACTACCACCCGATCTTCGACCGCTTCTTCGAGGCCTTCGCGCGCGCACTGCCGCATCTGCCGCGCAACGAGCTGGGCTTGCGACTGCACTTTGCCCTGAAGTCGCTGTCCGGCGTGCTGGCCGCCGACGACCTCGGCGAGCTGGTGGCAGAACTGAGCATGGGCCAGGACATCAACGACGCGGAGCTCCTGGCCCGGTTGGTGGCGCTGGTCTCACCCGCGCTCACGGCCCCGTTAGGCACGCCGCAGCAAATCGCCGTCATCGACCGACTGCTGCGGCAGGCCGCCGATGATGCTGCCCGCACCATCCCCTCCTCCCGCTCGACAGGTACCAACTGCACCCTGCCGGCGTGACCGGCTCGCGTGGCCGAAGATCGCCCACAAAAAAGCCCCGCATCGCTGCGGGGCTTTGCTGTCTGGCGGAGAGGGTGGGATTCGAACCCACGGTACGCTTGCACGTACGCCTGATTTCGAGTCAGGTACATTCGACCACTCTGCCACCTCTCCTGAGGGGTACGCACGGTGGTCCGCGCGAGCCGGGAATAATACGCATGCCCGTGCGCCGTGACAACTACCGGAGCATGCGGCATGCTGCAGCGCTGACTATTCCTGGCCTCCCATGATCGAATTCGGACACGGCACCCACGTGGGGCTGCGCCGCACGCGCAACGAGGATACCTACTTCGCCGATCCGGCCCTGGGGCTGTTTCTGGTGGCCGATGGCATGGGTGGGCATCAACACGGGGAAGTGGCTTCGGCGATGGCGCGCGACGCCGTGGCAGAGCAGATCAGGCAAGGCAAGTCGCTGGTTGAGGCGGTGCACGCGGCGGCCCTGCGCCTGGAGTCGCATGCCCGGCAGAGCCGGGACGCTTTGCCGATGGGCACGACGCTGGCCGCTCTGCATGTGGACGAGGAGCACTATCAGCTGGCCTGGGTTGGCGACAGCCGTATCTATCGCCTGGATCCTCCTTTCCGCCAGGTCAGCCACGATCATTCGCTGGTGCAGGAGCTGATCAACGCCGGCCGCCTGGACCCGGAACTGGCCGCACGCCATCCGCAGCGCAACGTGCTGACCCAGGCGCTGGGCATCACCGCGGCCGACCAGTTGCACGTGGGCATGGCGCGAGGCACGCACACGCCGGGCGTCGGCTTCCTGCTGTGTACTGATGGCTTGACCGAAGGCATGGACGACGCCGCGCTCGCCCGCATCGCCACGCGCGGCGACCTCGCTGCACAGGAGTGCGTGGATCACCTTCTGCTCGACGCCTTGGACGCCAGTGGCAATGACAATGTCACGGTGATCCTGGTCCGGCTGAGCTGACGACTCAGGGCGCCTGCGCCGTCAGCCGCCGCCAGAGGCTCTGCCCGCCGGCGCTCTTGTCCAGTGCATCCAGCCGCTGGTCATGCGCAGCGAGTTCGTCGGCACTGGCGCACAGCACGCGCGGCCGCCGCAGCAGCTCCACCGGCACGACGATGGCCGAGCGCTGCTCCTCGCCGGCACCCTCGAACGCCAGATCCAGCGCGACCTGCCCCGAGGTCATGGCGATATAGACGTCTGCCAGCAGCTGGCAGTCGATCAGGCCACCGTGCAGGTCGCGCGCCGAGTTGTCCACGCCCAGGCGTTTGCACAACGCGTCCAGGCTGTTGCGCTGCCCGGGATAGCGCTCGCGCGCCATCGCCAGCGTGTCGAGCACGCTGCAGCGGTCGGCGATGGTGCCCCGCGGCTGCGCCAGGCGGCCAAGCTCGGCGTTGAGGAATCCGAGGTCGAACGCGGCGTTGTGGATGATCAGCTCGGCACCGTCGATGAATTCCAGAAACGCGTCGACGACGTCCGGAAACCGCGGCTTGTCCAGCAGGAACTCATCGGCAATGCCGGTGACCTGCCGCGCGCCCTCATCAATGGCCCGATCGGGGTTGAGATAAGTCTGGTAGCGGCGGCCGGTGAGCCTGCGCTCCACCATCTCGATGCAGGCGATCTCGATCAGGCGGTGACCCTGGCGCACCTCCAGACCGGTGGTCTCGGTATCGAGGACGATCTGCCTCATGCCTTGCCTCGTAACTGCTCAGCCTGCGCACGCGCCGCCTCGTCCACCCGCTCGTTTTCCGCATGGCCATTGTGGCCGCGCACCCATTGCCAGCGCACCTGGTGGGCGGCGACAGCCTCGGACAGCCGCTGCCACAGATCCTGATTCTTCACCGGCTGCCGGCTGGCAGTCTTCCAGCCGTTCGCCCGCCACTTGGGCACCCACTGCTCGATGCCCTGCATTACGTACTTGGAGTCCGTGGTCAGCTGCACGGCACACGGTCGGCGCAGGGCCTCCAGCGCTGCGATGGCCGCCATCAGCTCCATCCGGTTATTGGTGGTGTCAGGGTCGCCGCCAGCCAGCATGCGTTCGGTTCCCTTGGATCGCAGCAAGGCCGCCCAGCCGCCGGGCCCGGGATTGCCGAGGCATGCGCCGTCGGTGAAAGCGTGTACTTCGGTCAAATTAGATCCTTGTTCCATATCAGGCAGCTTCGGAGGCGTTGCGTCTCGCACCGGGTACGAGCGCCGGGTCGGCTGCGCGCACTGCGACCGGAACCGGCCGGATCGGAATCGCGGCCCGTCGTTGCTTGCGTGCCAGCAGCACGTATCCACCGCCTGCCGCCTCCGAAAAATGTGGCTGGCCCACACCGCCAGGCAGCACCTGGCCCACGCGACGTACGCGCTCCACCTGCATGGCGCCACGCCGCAACCACTCGCCCAGTTGCAGCGGCATGTGCAGCCGCAGGTGCTGTCCGCGCGCGCGCCATGCAAGCCAGGGCGTCCACAGGCTCAACGGATGGATGCCGGTGGCTACCAGCAGTCCGCCAGGCGCAAGTACGCGCACCGCCTCTTCCAGCAGCGGCTGCGGCAGCGCCGCCCGTTCCAGCGAGTGTCGCAGCACAACCAGCTCGATCGAGTCGTCGCCGAACGGCAGCGGCTGGTCAGCGCGTCCAACGATGTCGCCTTGATACCGGTCACCGCTGAAAAAGAGCCGGGTCCAGCACGACAGCATCGGTAACGCCGGTGGCGTGTCGTGCGCTGCCCCGGACAGCAGCAGACCATGATCGCCCCGGCAACGCTGCAACTCCGGCAGGAGCTCGCGCGCTTCATCCTCCAGCAAGCGCTGGAGCGGTGCGCTTGCGAAGATGTCGAAAGCTGGTGCGGGCATGCGATGCATCCGGTCGATGACCGGCGAAGTGTAACGGGTGCACGAAGTCACCGGCAGCCATCGGCCCGCATCGGTTAACGAGGCACTAACGAGGACGCCTCGCGGCGCCGCTATAGTCGGCCGCCCGGTCGCCTTCTCGATCCGTCCGACCTCTCTCGCCGAAGCCATCTGCGGAGTAATGACATGCACCTCGTGGCGCTGCCAGCCTTGGCCGACAATTACATCTGGCTCCAGCATGACGATGACGGGCACGCGCTGGTGGTCGATCCGGGCGAGGCGGAACCGGTCGAACGGGCCCTGCGGGAGCGCGGCCTGTCCTTGCGGGCAATTCTTCTGACGCATCATCATCAGGACCACATCGGCGGCGTCGAAGCGCTGCGGAGGAATCATGCTGCGGAGGTCTACGCCCCGCACGACCTGCGCATCGACCACGCCAACCAGCGGCTGGCCGACGGCGATACCCTCGAGCTCGCGACACCTGCAGCCCGCTTCGACGTCATTGCCGTGCCCGGCCACACGTTGAGCCACATTGCCTACGCCGGCGAGGGCGTGCTGTTCTGCGGCGACACGCTTTTCAGCCTCGGCTGCGGACGCCTGTTCGAAGGCACGCCCGCGCAAATGCTCGCTTCACTGGATCGACTGGCCGCCCTGCCAGGGGACCTCCAGGTGTGTTGCGCCCACGAGTACACCGCCGCGAACGGACGTTTTGCCCGGGAAATCGATGGCGGCAATGCGGCGCTGGAAGCCCGGCTCGCCGAAGTGGCCCGTCTTCGAACCGCATACCAGCCGACGCTGCCTGTGCCACTCGAACGCGAACGGCAGACCAACCCCTTCCTGCGCGTGGACGATCCGGCTCTGGTGGGGTGGGCCGCGCGGCGCGGCATCGGCACGCTGGATCGCGAAGCGCGATTTGCGGCGATTCGTGCCGCCAAAGACGCCTACCCGGGATGAGCCACCCTCTCGCGCGGCGCTCACGTCCACTTGTTCTGCTCCTGGTCATCGCGCTGGCTGCCTGCACCACGCCGGCACACAGGCCCACGCCACCCGCAGGCGAAGCCAACCCTGTTCCGGCTCCTGCCGAAAAGGTGCCTCAGTCTGCCCCGCCGCCGGTCGTCACCGCCGAGGTAACGAGCCCCCCTCAAGACATCTGGTCGCGGCTGCGCGACAGCTTTCAGATGAACGACTGCACCGGTGACGCCTCGGTGCAGTTGTGGGCACGTCGTTTCACCGCCAGTCCGAAGCGATTTGAACAGCGCATCAAGCTTTCACTGCCGCGGCTGACGTTTATCCAGGGCATCGCGGCCAGATACGGCGTCGCGGGAGAGTTTGTCTTGCTGCCGTGGGTGGAGAGCCGCTATCAGCCGGTACGGGGCCATGGGCGCCAGCCGGCGGGCATGTGGCAGATCGTGCCCGTCACTGCCGGCGCGATGGGCCTCCGAGTCAACCGCGGTTTCGATGGTCGCATGGACGTTGCGGCGGCCACCGAAGCGGTCATGGCCATGCTCGCCCGCTATCAGGACCAGTTCCACGACTGGCGCGTCACCGACTACGCCTACAACGCCGGCGAGTTTGCCGTGCGCCGCCTGATCGCTCGCCATGGCCTGCCGCCGACAGAGCCGGCGATCCCTGCGCTGCCTGTGCGCAACGTGACGCGCGAACATCTGGTAAAGCTACTCGCGATCGCCTGTGTGGTGCGCCATCCCGATCAGTTCAACGTAACGCTGCCAACGCTTCCGGAGGATCAGCACCTCGTGGCCGTGCCCATCGATCGTGCGATGAGCATGAGTAAAGCGGCAGAGCACGCGGGGATGTCGGTCGACGTACTGCGCAGCTACAACGCTGCGTTCCTGAACAACCGTATTGATCCGGATCTCGCCGATACGCTGTTGCTGCCGGGCGCCCGTGCCAACCAATTCCAAGCAGCCGTGCAGGCATCCGTGCAGAGCCCGGATACCAGCGCGTCGACGAGCGAGCAGCCGCATTCGCACGCGCAGACCCACGTCGTACGATCGGGCGAGAGCCTGTGGGGAATCGCCAGAACGTACGACATCACTGTGGCCAAGCTGCGCCGCTGGAACGCTCTGGTGGGGAACGTCGTGCGACCCGGCCAGGTGCTGGTCGTGTCGAAAGATCTTTGATCTGACCGCCGCACGACGCTGCGTCTTGCATAAAAAAGGCGGCCCCGAGGGCCGCCTTTTCCTGAATCTGCCTGTGCGCCAGACTCGGCTCAAAGGCGATCTTTCGCGACCTTGATCTCGGTGCGCGCCTTCACCTGGTCGATGAACTCGTGCGCCGCTTCAGTGCCATATGCCTTCGCCATCTGCGCCTGCAGCGTGGCGCGATCGGCGGCCGCAATCTTGCTCATGTCTGCACCCTCCACCTTGTCCAGCGCCACCAGCGCATAACTTCCATCGGCCATCTCCACCGTTCCGAATACCGGCTTGCCTTCTTGCGGATGTGGCATCAGGAACGCTCGCTCGCCGATCGAGGGCGGCAGGCCCGGCTGGGAGCGGACTACCTCCGGGGCGGCTTCCACCTTGGCTCCCGCGGAAGCAGCAACGGCGTCGAAAGCCTCGCCCTTGAGCAAGCGCGCCACGAGTGCCTGGGCCTGCGCCTTGGCCGCCTCGGTGGTGCGCTCGGCGAGCACGCGCTGGCGCACCGTATCCTTCACCTCCGACAGCGGCTTGGCCGCCGCAGGCACGTGCTTGTCGACACGTACCACCACTGCCCTGTCCGTCCCCAGTTCGATCAGGTTGGAGTTGTTGCCCTGAGCAAGTACGTCGTCACTGAAGGCCGCCTTCAGCACCTTCGGATCGCTCGCGATATCGGCACCGCCGGCGCGGGAAAACAGGTCGGTCGTCTTGATCTTCAGCCCGAGCTCCTGGGCCGCAGGCTCAAGCGATGCCGGATTCTGGTAAGTCTTGTCGGTGAGCTTTCCGGCCAGCTCATTGAACGCGCGATCACGCGAGCCGGCCTGCGCCTCTTTCGCCAATTCGTCGCGCACTTCCTCGAACGGCTTGGCCTGTCCGCTGCGGACGTCGCGTAGCCAGATGACGTGGTAGCCCTCGTCGGACAGCACCGGCTTGGAAATCTGGCCCTTCTGCAAGGCGAACAACGCCTGATCGAAGGCTGCGTTGGTCACGCCCTTCTCGAGCCAGCCCAGATCACCGCCCTGACGGCGGGAGCCCAGATCTTCCGAGTCTGCCTTGGCCAGCGCGGCGAAGTTGTCGGGCTTGGCCTCGGCAGCGATCTTCTGTGCCTTGGCGAGCGCGGCCTTCTGCTGCTCGGGCGACGCGTTTTTCGGCACGTCGATGAGGATGTGGGACACAAGCCGCTGCTCGGGCTGGATGAAGCGCTGCTTCTCGTCGGCGTAGCGCTTGCGCAGCTCCTCGTCACTCGGCGTCTCAGAGGACTTCAGGTCCGAACCATTGACCTCGACATATTGCAGCGAGACCTGCTCCGGGCTGATGAACGCGTCCTGGTGCTGCTTGTAGTAGCTGGCGATCTGCTGCTCGGTGACGGTCTCATCTTCGAGCTTCGGCAGGGGCAGCTGCGCATAGCGCACGCTGCGACGCTGCAAGCGCAGATTGATGTAACGATCGACATCGGCAGGCGTGATGATGGTGCTGGCCGTGATCGCATCCGGAATAATCCCAGGCTCCAGCGATGCGCGGATCTCGCTCTCGAACATCGCCGGGGTCTTGCCCTGAGCGGCCAGCACGGTGCGGTAGGTGGTGGGGTCGAAACGGCCGTCCAGCTCGAACGCCGGAATGCTGGCGATGAAGTCACGCACCTGCTGGTCGGACACTTGCACACCCAGGTCATCGTTGGCCTTGGCGAGGACCTTTTCGTCAACCAGCTGATCCAGAATCGCCAGTTTGGTGGCCGGCTGCTCGAACACACTGCCGTCAAAACTGTCGCCCTGCTCCGCCACCGCCCGCTGGCGCAGCTGGTTCATGCGCTCCTGGAACTGCTGCTGGCTGATTTCCTGCTTGCCGACTTTCGCCACGAACGTATCGTTGCGCGACATGAAGTAGGACTCGATGCCGAAGAAGGACATGGCAAAAACAGCTATGCCCAGAATGACGATGGACGGCCATCCGTGCATCTTGTTACGCAGAGCCTGGAGCATGGAGATCTTCCCGAGGATCGTGGTGCGGCGCACACAGTGCGCAGTGCATAAATGACAAGGGCGCCACGCGGGCGCCCTTGCTAACTCTGGCGGAGCGGACGGGACTCGAACCCGCGACCTCCGGCGTGACAGGCCAGCATTCTAACCAACTGAACTACCGCTCCGCATTTTTTCTGGTGGGTGCTGTAGGGATCGAACCTACGACCCTCGCCTTGTAAGGGCGACGCTCTACCGCTGAGCTAAGCACCCGAAACCAAGCAGCTAGCCGCTTAGTTTAGGGCATCCTTCAGGGTCTTGCCAGCCTTGAATGCCGGGACCTTGGAGGCCTTGATCTTGATCGTCTCGTTGGTACGCGGGTTGCGACCGGTGCGAGCAGCGCGCTTGCGGACGGTAAAGGTGCCGAAGCCGACAACCGACACGTCGTCGCCCTTCTTGAGCGCCTTCTGCACGGTTTCAAAGAAAGCCTCGAGGGCGCGACCCGCGTCGGCCTTGGTCAGCTCGGCCTTTTCGGCAATCGCATTGATCAGATCAGTTTTATTCATTGAGACACTCCCTTAAACGGTTTGCGGCCCGCGTGGTCAGTTGGGACGAGACAACGCCGACATGGATGGTTGGCTCCGCTAGGCGCCGTCCGCTACCCCGCATCACAGCGCAAAAACGAAGGCGCGGAGATTGCGGTACGCCTTTATACCAGTGGGCTGCGCGAATCCGCAATACAAGTTGTACCAAGGCTTTGCGGCGATCTTGCGCATCCTGGGATCATCCCTTTGGACGCTTGACAGCGCCAGCGAAAGTGGGCTCGAAATCAGGACGCTGATGGCGCTGCAAATCACAAAAAAAACGCCCGGCGAGCCGAGCGTTTTTTTGGCTGGTTTTTTCCTCGATCAGTGAGTTCGCGAAGGGCTGCCTGCCGGATCTTCCTGCTTGACCTCGACTTTCGCTATCTCGCCACCCTTGCCTGTCGCGGGCCGTAGCGGGCGCTCCAGCGCAATGTCGAGTACTTCGTCGATCCAACGCACGGGATGGATGTCCAGCGACGAAGTGATGTTGGCGGGCATGTCGGCGAGATCCTTCTTGTTCTCCTCCGGAATGATCACCGTCGTGATCCCGCCGCGGTGCGCCGCCAGCAGCTTCTCCTTGAGCCCTCCGATGGGCAGTACTCGCCCGCGCAAGGTGATCTCGCCAGTCATTGCCACCTCCGAGCGCACGGGGACACGCGTAAGCACGGAGACGAGCGCCGTGCACATGGCGATACCTGCACTGGGACCATCTTTCGGCGTGGCACCCTCGGGAACGTGAATATGGACATCAAGTTTTTGATGGAACTCGGGATCGATCCCGAGCGCCTCGGCACGCGCTCGGACCACCGACAGCGCTGCCTGGATCGACTCCTTCATGACGTCGCCCAACTGCCCGGTGTGCACGAGCCGGCCTTTCCCTGGAACCACCGAGGCCTCGATGCTCAGAAGATCGCCGCCCACCTGAGTCCACGCGAGGCCCGTCACCAGACCAATCTCGTTCTGAAGTTCCTTGCGGCCGAAGTCGAAGCGACGCACGCCCAGATAGTGCTCAAGGTTCTCGCCCGTCACGACCACGCCGGACTCGACCACCTTGCTCTTGGACCGTTTGCCGGACGCCGACTTCGCCGCTGGCCTGGACTTCGCTTCCGCACTCTTCGCCGCCTTCTTTCCCAGCTCGCCGAGCGTCAGCTCCTTTACCACCTTGCGGCAGATCTTCGAGACCTCGCGCTCCAGGTTGCGCACGCCCGATTCGCGTGTGTAGTAGCGGACGATGTCGCGCACCGCCTCCTCATCCACGCTGAGCTCTTCCGGCTTCAGTCCGTTCGCCTTCAGCTGCTTGGGCAACAGGTAGCGCTGCGCAATCGCCAGCTTCTCGTCCTCGGTATAACCGGGGATGCGGATGACCTCCATGCGATCGAGCAACGGCCCCGGGATGTTCAGCGAGTTCGCAGTCGCGATCCACATCACCTCGGAGAGGTCCAGATCCACTTCCAGATAGTGATCGTTGAACGCATGGTTCTGCTCCGGATCGAGCACTTCAAGCAACGCCGATGAAGGGTCGCCGCGGAAGTCCATCGACATCTTGTCGATCTCGTCCAGCACGAACAGCGGATTCTTCGCTCCCACCTTGTTGAGGTTCTGCACGATCCGGCCCGGCATGGATCCGATGTAGGTTCGCCGATGACCACGGATTTCAGCCTCGTCGCGCACACCGCCCAGGCTCATGCGCACAAACTTGCGGTTGGTCGCCTTGGCGATGGACTGTCCGAGCGACGTTTTGCCTACGCCGGGCGGCCCCACCAAGCACAGGATCGGACCCTTCATGGCGTTCACCCGCTGCTGCACCGCCAGATATTCGAGGATGCGCTCCTTGACCTTCTCCAACCCGAAGTGGTCGGCGTCCAGCACGTCTTGCGCCAGCTGCAGATCCTTGTGCACCTTGGAGCGCTTCTTCCAAGGCACGCCGACCAGCCAGTCCAGGTAGTTGCGCACCACCGTGGCCTCGGCGGACATCGGCGACATCTGCTTGAGCTTGTTGAACTCCTGCCGTGCCTTGGCAAGTACCGCCTTAGGCATGCCCGCGGCATCGATCCGGCGCTGCAGTTCCTCAACCTCGTTCAGGCCATCCTCGCCCTCGCCGAGCTCCTTCTGGATCGCCTTCATCTGCTCGTTGAGGTAATACTCGCGCTGGCTCTTCTCCATCTGCGACTTCACGCGGCCGCGGATCCGCTTCTCGACCTGCTGCAGATCCATCTCTCCGTCAACGAGACCGATCAACAGCTCGAGCCTCTGACCGACGTCTGCCGTCTCAAGCACACGTTGCTTGTCAGCCATGCGGACCGAGAGATGCGCGGCAATCGAATCGGCCAGACGCGACGGGTCTTCGATGCCGGAGAGCGTCGCGAGCACTTCGGGTGGCAACTTGCGACTTTGCTTGACCAACTGCTCGAACAGCGAAGTGAGCGTGCGCGACACCACGTCCAGCTCACGCTCCTTGGTGCTGTAGACCGGCTCGATCACGTGAGACTGCGCGGTCAGCATGCCGCCGTCATCTCGGAAATTGTCAATCGCCACGCGCGACTGCCCCTCGACCAGTACTTTCACAGTGCCGTCCGGGAGCTTCAGCAATTGCAGTACCCCCGCAAGAGTGCCTACCTCGTGCAGGTCGGCAATCTCGGGATCGTCGATGTCCGGGCTCTTCTGCGCGACCAGCAGAATCTGTCGCTCGCCCTCCATCGCTCGCTCCAGCGCGCGCATGGACTTGTCCCGGCCGACAAACAGCGGGATCACCATGTGCGGATAGACCACCACGTCCCGCAACGGCAACACGGGCAGCGCGTCCAGCGTGGCGGACGCGACGAAGGTGGCGGTGGGGGAAGATGCACTTTTCGCCATGATGAAAGGTTTCCTAGCAGTCTCGCTCAAGCCTGCCCCGACACTGCGCCGGGGACACTATCCCGTCAAGTGGAGTCTTTCGACGGTGTCCACAAGTACATAGGACCAAACGAAAAAGCCCGGAACGATGTCCGGGCTTTCGCTGCGTGATACGCGACAGAGCCGCTCAGGCTGCGCCGCTGCCCTCGCCCACCGCCCGCTGCTGCAGATTGCCGCGGTAGATAAGATAGGGTTCCGCCTGGCCCTCGATGACGGCGTCATCGACGACAACCTTGCTCACGTGCTCGAGCGACGGCAACTCGTACATGGTGTCCAGAAGAACCTGCTCGAGAATGGTCCGCAAGCCGCGTGCTCCCGTCTTGCGCTTGAGCGCTTTCTTCGCGATAGCCTGCAGCGCCTCCGGGCGGAACTCCAACTCCGCGCCCTCCATTTCGAACAGCTTGCGGAACTGCTTGGTTACCGCATTCTTCGGCTCGGTAAGGATCTTCACCAAGGCGGGTTCATCCAGCTCGTCCAGCGTGGCCACTACCGGAAGACGACCCACGAACTCGGGAATCAACCCAAACCGCACGAGGTCGGCCGGCTCCACATCCGCCAGCACCTTGCCAAGGTTAGACGTACGCTCCTTGGATCGAACTTCCGCAGAGAAGCCAATGCCGGTGGTCTCGGAGCGCTGCTGGATCACCTTCTCCAGACCGGCAAACGCACCGCCACAGATGAAGAGAATGTTCTTGGTGTCTACCTGCAGGAACTCCTGCTGCGGATGCTTGCGCCCGCCCTGGGGCGGCACCGAAGCCAAGGTACCCTCGATCAACTTCAACAGGGCCTGCTGCACGCCCTCGCCGGAGACGTCCCGTGTGATGGAGGGGTTCTCGCTCTTGCGTGAAATCTTGTCGATTTCATCGATGTAGACAATGCCCGATTGGGCCTTCTCAACGTCGTAATCGCACTTCTGCAGGAGCTTCTGGATGATGTTCTCCACGTCCTCACCGACGTATCCTGCCTCGGTGAGAGTGGTGGCATCAGCGATCGTGAACGGCACATTCAACAGTCGTGCGAGCGTTTCCGCCAGCAACGTCTTGCCGGAACCGGTCGGGCCGATCAACAGGATGTTGGACTTGCCCAACTCGATCTCGTCGCTCTTCTGGCGAGACTCCATCCGCTTGTAGTGGTTGTAGACCGCCACCGCCAGCGACTTCTTGGCGCGGGTCTGCCCGACCACGTACTGGTCGAGGGTTTCCATGATCTCGCGGGGCTTGGGCAGCTGGGTGCGGCCGGAAGCGGCCTTCTCCTCAAGCTCCTCGCGGATGATGTCGTTGCAAAGCTCGACGCACTCGTCGCAGATGAACACCGACGGGCCGGCGATCAGCTTGCGGACTTCGTGCTGGCTCTTGCCGCAGAACGAGCAATAGAGAATCTTGCCGGTGTCCGTGGACCGCCCTTGCCGCTCGTCGCTCATGCTAATGATCCTGCCATGTAACCGGTTTTCGGTTTGAGAATAACACACGGCTCCGCGCCTGAATCCAGACGCGGAGCACGCTCATACAGCCTGCTGGAAGGGCCTCGCTCAGGCCGACTTGACGCTCTCGCCGGCGCGTCGGTCGAGGACCGAGTCGATGAGTCCGTACTCGACCGCTGCCTCGGCGCTCATGAAGCGGTCACGCTCCATATCGCGCTCGATCTTGTCCAGCGGCTGCCCGGTGTGATCGACGTAGATCTGGTTGAGGCGACGGCGCAGGTAGAGAATCTCCTGGGCCTGGATTTCGATATCGGTTGCCTGGCCGCGGGCGCCACCGGAGGGCTGGTGGATCATCACGCGGGAATTGGGCAACGAATAACGCTTGCCCTTGGCACCGGCCATCAAAAGCAACGATGCCGCACTGCATGCCTGCCCGATGCACATGGTGCTGACGTCCGGCTTGATGAACTGCATCGTGTCGTAGATCGCCAGACCGGCCGTTACGGCACCGCCGGGGCTGTTGATGTACAGGTGGATGTCCTTCTCCGGGTTCTCCGATTCCAGGAACAGCATCTGCGCCACCAGCAGATTGGCAACGTGATCGTTCACCTCGCCGACCAGAAAGATCACCCGCTCTTTGAGCAGACGCGAGTAAATATCGTAAGAACGCTCACCGCGAGCCGTCTGTTCGACGACCATGGGCACCAGGTTGAGACTCTTGATCGATTCCATGGTCATGCTTGCGGCTCTCCGGTAATTGGGCCTGTTGACGCAGCCTGAGATAGTACGGCTCAGGCACCCGCCGGGCGCATCACCTCGTCGAAGCTGAGGTTCTGGTCGGTGGTGATGGCATGCTCCGCCACCCACTCGGCCACCTGATCTTCCATCACGCGGTTCTGCAACCCGGACATGAGTTGGGGATCGGAGTTGTACAGTTCAATGACCTGCTCGGGCTCTTCGTAAGTCGACGCGATAGCCGCCAACTGCTCGGCAACGCGCTTGCGATCGATGGCGAGCGACTGCTTGCGTGCTATCTCACCCATCAGCAGCCCGGCCAGAACGCGCTTGCGTGCCATCGGAGTCGCTGCCTCGACCAGCGCCTGCGGCGGCTGCTGTCCCTTGGGCACGCTACCGGCTGCGAGATTACGGGCTTCGGACTGGATCATCAGGTTCGGCACCTCCGTCTCACCGTAGGCCTCGGCGAGCTTTTCGGCCACTTCGGACTTCAGGCGGGCCATCAGCGTCGCCTTAAGCTCGCGCTCCAGGTTCGCCCGGACTTCCTTGCGGAACATCTCGAGGTCGCCGTCGGCAATCCCGAACAGCTTGGCGAACTCGCCGTCGACCTCCGGCAGCTGCGGCTCCTGCACCTTGACGATGTTGAAGCTGACCGAGGCGGTCTTGCCCGCCAGCTGTTCGTTGCGGAAATCGGCCGGAAAGTCGATGTTGCTCTCGAACGACTCGTCCGCCTTGTGCCCGGTCAGCGCCTCATCCAGAGCCTTGAACAGGGTGCCCGATCCAAGCACGCTGCCAGCGCGCTCCAGACCCTCGACCGGGAAGCGATACTCGCCCGCCTGGGCGGCGTACTCGAACATCACGAAATCGCCCTCCTTCGAAGGACGATCGACCAGCTCGAACGTGCGCCGCTGCTGACGCAGCGTTTCGACCATCTTCTCGATGTCGGCGTCGGCAACCTGGGCAACGGGCCGCTTGATCTCCAGCGAGGCGACGTCGACCTCGGGGAATTCGGGCATCACCTCGAAGGTCGCCGTATAGGCAATCTCGCCGTTCTCGGGCTTGCCGGTGGTGTCGATGGCAGGATTGGCGACCGGGCGAAGATTCTCCTTGTCGAACGCCTCGCGCAAGGTGCTGCCAATCAGATCCGAAAGAACCTCGCCGCGCACCTGGGCGCCGAAACGCTGCTGGATCACGGTCGTCGGCACCTTGCCCGGGCGAAAGCCCTTGAGGCGGACCGTGCGGCCCATCTCTGCGATGCGCGCGGACACCTGCGACTCATAGCGCTCGGCGGGAAACTTCACCGTGAGCTTGCGCTCGAGCTTGCCCACGTTCTCAACCGAAACCTGCATGACGACTCCTGGATAACCTTGGGTAATGATGGCCGGACACCGGCCCTGCGGCATTTTCTGCCGCCATCAACATGAAAAGACCTACGGGATGGTGCGAAAGGCGGGACTCGAACCCGCACGGTGTTACCCGCCAGAACCTAAATCTGGTGCGTCTACCAGTTCCGCCACTTTCGCTTCGCCACCGCATCAGACACCGGCAACCTTAGGATTCTACGGGCAATCCTCCTGACGCGGCGGAGCGCGTGAAGACGAGACCCTAGAAGCCCACTGGGGTTCGGCGCTAAGTCGATGATTCCCTTGCACGAAAGCTCGACATTTTAGGATCGCGCCACGCCCAAGCACAAGCATCGGCGCAAAGGCACGAAGTGGCCGACGAAGCGCTTGCCGAGCAGGTCCCTGAAAAGCAAAACGCCGGTCGAAATCGACCGGCGTTCTGGCTTCATTGGTGGGCCGTGTAGGATTCGAACCTACGACCAATTGATTAAGAGTCAACTGCTCTACCAACTGAGCTAACGGCCCTGAAACTTAAATTGGGGTGAGCGATGGGATTCGAACCCACGACATCCGGAATCACAATCCGGGACTCTAACCAGCTGAGCTACGCCCACCGTAAAACGTTTTGTTGGCGCGCCCGACAGGACTCGAACCTGCAACCGTCGGCTTAGAAGGCCGATGCTCTATCCGGTTGAGCTACAGGCGCAGTCACCGCACGGAAGAGCCTAGCGTGGTCGGGGCAGAGGGATTCGAACCCCCGACTTTTGCGTCCCAAACGCAACGCTCTACCAGACTGAGCTATACCCCGCCTAAAACACTCATCACCTTCGCTACGCGAAGCTTTCGAATGCTACGGGTGACATCGCTATCAGTCAATCCGTATCGTGAGCACACCGAACTTCGTCGCCGTCCGGCTGCGAGGCGATGACTTGCCCCGCATGTGGGTCTGCCGTTACCGCAAGCAGATCCGGAAAAAATGGTGCGCCCGGAGAGATTCGAACTCCCGACCACCAAGTTCGTAGCCTGGTACTCTATCCAACTGAGCTACGGGCGCACACTAAAAACTCGTAACCTTGGCGAACCACCGAAGTGGTGACCGCCGAAGCAAGAAGCGGAATTATTCAGATACTGCACGCGGGCGTCAACACCTTTCGCCAAATTTTTTCGAATTCTTTTCCCGGGCGTGTCGACCACGCCCCCCAGAGCTCCCCGACCGCCGCCGTTTGGACGGCCAAAAAAAAAACGCCGCAATCGATGCGGCGCTCTTCTTTGCGTCCATCGACGAGCCATCAGCTCTGGATGGCGGGATTTCCGAGCTTGGTGGAACCTGCATCACCGCGAGGGGGCAGCGGCGGCACGGGGCCTGCAGGGCCGCTCTTGGTCCAGTCAGCCGGCGGGCCAGGTTCGCGTCCCGCCATGATGTCGTCGATCTGATGTGCATCGATCGTTTCGTACTGGAGCAACGCCTCCGCCATCACGTGCAACTTGTCGATGTTGTCGGTGAGCAGCTGCGTGCTGCGGGCATAGGCTCGGTCGAGAATGTTGCGCACGACTTCGTCGATCTTGCTCGCGGTCTCGTTGGAGATGCTCTTGTGCTGCGTCACCGACCGGCCCAGGAACACCTCGTCCTCGTCCTCACCGTACGTGATCGGGCCCAGCTCGTCGGAAAGCCCCCACTTGGTCGCCATGTTACGCGCCATCTTGGTAGCGCGTTCGATGTCATTCGACGCACCGGTCGTGACCTTGTCGGCGCCGAATATGAGCTCTTCCGCGACACGACCGCCGTACAAGGAGCAGAGCTGCGACTGGATCGCCACGCGGTTGATGCTGTACTTGTCACCCTCGGGCAGGTACATGGTCACGCCGAGCGCGCGCCCACGAGGAATGATGGTGACCTTGTAGACCGGGTCATGTTCCGGCACCAGGCGCCCGATGATGGCGTGCCCCGCCTCGTGGTAAGCGGTGAGCTTCTTCTCGTCCTCGCTCATCGCCATCGAGCGGCGCTCGGCACCCATCAGGATCTTGTCGCGCGCCTTGTCGAGATGGGTCATGCGCACCTCTCGCGCATTCTCCCGCGCCGCGAACAGGGCCGCCTCGTTCACTAGGTTGGCCAAGTCGGCACCAGAAAAACCCGGCGTGCCACGGGCGATCACCATTGCGTTCACGTCGGTGGCCATGGGCACCTTGCGCAGGTGCACCTGAAGGATCTGCTCGCGCCCCTTCACATCCGGCAGGCCGACCACCACCTGGCGGTCGAACCGGCCCGGTCGCAGCAGCGCAGGATCAAGCACGTCCGGTCGATTGGTCGCGGCAATCACGATGATCCCTTCCGTGCCTTCAAAGCCGTCCATCTCAACCAGCAGCTGGTTAAGGGTCTGCTCGCGCTCGTCGTGACCGCCGCCCAGCCCGGCGCCGCGATGACGGCCAACCGCGTCGATCTCGTCAATAAAGATGATGCACGGCGCATGCTTCTTGGCCTGCTCGAACATGTCGCGCACGCGACTGGCGCCCACGCCAACGAACATCTCCACGAAGTCCGAACCTGAGATCGAGAAGAACGGCACTTTAGCTTCGCCTGCGATGGCCTTCGCCAGCAGGGTCTTGCCGGTTCCAGGCGGGCCGACCATCAGCACGCCGCGCGGAATCTTGCCTCCGAGCTTCTGGAACTTGCCGGGATCACGCAGGAACTCGACCAGCTCGCCCACTTCTTCCTTGGCTTCGTCACACCCTGCGACGTCGGTGAAATTGACCTTTACCTGGTCCTCGCCCTGCAGCTTGGCCCGCGAGCGGCCGAAGCTCATCGCGCCACGCCCGCCGCCGCCGGACTGCATCTGGCGCATGAACCAGATGAACACGCCCGCGATCAGGATGACCGGCAGCCAGCTCACCAGAAGGTTGACCAGGGAGAAACCGGGAGCGGCATCCTGGCGAACCTCCACGCCCTTGTCCTGCATCTGCTTGACCACGGAGTTGGTGGAAAAGCCGAGCACCGGCGCCACCGTGCGGAAGGCGCTGCCATCCTTCAGCTTGCCGCTGATGGTGGCCGGATTCTCCGCACTGATGGTCGCGCTGGACACGTTGCCGTTGTCCACGTTCTGGACGAAGGCGCTGTAGGCCAAATCAGAAGAGGCGCCGCCATGCGGATTGAAGCTCTGGAACACGGCGATGAGCACCACCGCGATGATCAGCCAGAGCAATAGATTTTTAGCCATCTCGTTCATGCACGGTTCCCGCCGGATGGCGCGGTGCCGGGCTTGAGCCCGACAGCCAGCGCGTACACCTCGCGCGACCGAGCGCGTGAGGCTTTAGGTTTACGCATAGTCACGCGCGAAAAGTTCGCGCGCAAGCTGCGAAGGTAATCATCGAAACCCGCTCCCTGAAACAACTTGATCAGGAACGAGCCTCCCGGCTTGAGCCACTGCCGGCTGAAATCGAGCGCCAGTTCGGCCAGATCCATGGACCGGATCTGATCCGCCAGCGCCACGCCACTCATATTGGGGGCCATATCGGACAGCACAAGATCGACCTTCTGGCCTTCCAGTCGCGCCTCAAGCTGCGTCAACACGTCCGCCTCGCGGAAGTCGCCTTGCAGAAAATCGACCCCGGCGATGCCCTGCATGGGCAGGATATCCAGTGCCACTACCTTGCCCGAGTCGCCCAGACGCTGGCGCACCAGTTGGGACCAGCTTCCCGGCGCCGCACCCAGGTCGACCACGGAGATGCCGGGCTTGAGCAGCCGGTCGCGCTCGATCAGCTCCTCGAGCTTGTAGACCGCGCGGGAACGCACCCCCTCCGCCTGGGCCTTCTTCACATAGACATCGTCGAAATGCTCCCGCAGCCAGCGGGAACTGCTTTTGCTGCGAGACATGATCGGCAACGTCACAGATACGGAAAATGGCCTGCATGATACCCTTTGCGGCCAACCGACAGCGAATCGAGCTCCGCACCGTATGGCCCTTTCCCCCTCGCAACAGCGCTATCTGCGCAGCCTCGCCCACGACCTGAGTCCGGTTATCCTGCTCGGCGCCAAGGGAGCGACCGACGCCGTGCTGAAGGAACTCGATCTCGCGCTGTCACATCATGAGCTGGTCAAGGTAAAGCTGTCTGGCGGTGACAAGGAGGAGCGTCAGGCCCAGATCGAGTTCCTCGCGGGAGGGAGCGGCGCGGAGAGCGTGCAGCAGATCGGGCACGTCGTGGTGCTGTTCCGACGCAACGCCGACGACCCCAAGCTGGCTCTGCCCCGCTGATGGATCTGTCGCTTGATCGCCCCGAGTCGTTCCTTTTCGTGCGTCGCACGAGCCAGGAGACTGTCACGGTGGTGGACCGGGAGCTCGACCAAAGTTTTCTGCTGGCGCCCGACCGCCTGATTGAGGGATGGCCAGCGGCCTCCGCCAGCACGCTGGAGGTGAAGCACGCCGAGGCCGTGCTCGAGCTGCAGCCGGAGCTGGTGCTGCTGGGCACCGGCGTGCGCCAGAGCTTTCCGCCCGCGGCATTTCTGGCGGCTTTCCTGCGCCAGGGCATTGGCATCGAGGTCATGGACAACGCCGCAGCGGCTCGCACCTACGACCTTCTTGCCGGAGAAGGGCGGCGGGTGGTGGTGGGCTTCATCCTTGCCGGCCGCTCGCCGGCACGGTGACATTCAGCGCGGCGGCAGGTAGTCCAGCGGATTGACCGGATTGCCGTTGCGGCGGATCTGGAACTGCAACTCGTCGCGCGCTGCACCGGTCGATCCCATTTCGGCGATCTGCTGCCCGGCCGTCACCCGCTGTCCCTCTTTGACCAGCCGCTTCCGATTGTGGCCGTATGCGGACAGGAAATCGTCGCTGTGCTTGACGATCACCAACTCGCCATATCCCACCAGACCGTTGCCGCTGTAAACCACCACCCCATCGGCCGCGGCACGCACAGGGCTACCCGACGCGCCCCCGATCTCGATACCAGGGATTGCATCGCCGCTGCGGAACCCCTTGACCAGCGAACCGTCTGCTGGCCAGCGCCAGCTCACGCCGCCGATCGACCTCGAGCCGCCAGCGGCTGGAACCGGAGCGGCCGGCGGCGGCGGTGGCGGAACGGCCGGCGGCACGCCAGCAACCGGCACGTTGTCGACTACTGCAGCTGGTGCAGCTGGCGCCGGCACGGCTACTGCAACCGCCGGGCGAGGTTCGGGAATGGCCGGGGGACGAGCGGCGGGTGGGCGGGCGGGCGGGCGCACTGACGCCACCGGGGCGGCTGCTCGCGAGACAGTCGGCGCGTGCAGCACGAGCTGCTGCCCGGGCCAGATGGTGTACGGCGGTGCGATGCTGTTCCAGCGGGCGACGTCGCGAAAGTCCTGCCCATGGCGGAAGGCGATGGAGTACAGCGTGTCGCCCTTGCTCACTCGGTAGATCCCGCTGGTGCCGACATTGCGCACGGGATGGTCCACCGCGCGCGCCGGTCGACCTGAGGCGGGCTGTATCACGACGGAGCGGCGGGTTCCGCACGCGCTGATGGCAAAAGCGACAGCCACGATCGTGGCGGCGTAACAGGTTCCTTTCATGCCGTTGAGCATAGCGAGCACCGCGCGTGTTTCCTATGAAAAGGCAGCAGGTGCGAGCTCAGCGCGGCCACAACCACCAGGCGAGCAACGCGCCGAGCAGCGCAATCGCAGCCCAGCCGATCCACTCGATGTTCTTGCGCAGGATCTGCTCCGCGCGTTCCCCCACCAGACGTACCAGCAAGGCAAGCAGCCACACGCGCTTGCCGCGTCCAATCGCCATGCAGGCCAGGAACGGCAGCAGCGGCACACCGACGATACCGGCGGCCCAGGTGACGAACTTCATTGGAATCACCGGCTGCAAGGCAGCGAGCATCAGCGCGCCGAGCATCGCCAGCCAGTGCTGGGCCATGTCGGCACGAAGGTGCTCCACCCATGTGCCGATGGTTTGTTGCATGCCGTCGCTGAGCAGCGGCCGGATTCCCTCGTAAGCCCAGTGCCCGAGCGCGTAGCCGACCAGTGACCCGAGCAGCGAAAACACCAGGCTGAGGTTGGCGTAGAAGAAGGCACGATGGCGCTTGCCGAGCATCATCGGCGCCAGCATCACCTCGGGCATCACCGGGAAGATGAAAGCCTCCACGAAGCTCAAGCCGCACAGGTAGTAGACCGATTGCGGATGACGCGCCCAGACCAGTGCTCGTGCGTACAGCGCCCCGAACAGGCGCATCAGCCGATGCCGCCCAGCAGCGGAACGAAGCTGACTGCGCCGAGTTCTTCCTGGACGAAGTCGCCCTGCCCATCGCCGCGGATGCGGATGAGCGTCTGGCTGCTTGGGGAACCGACCGGAGCCACCAGCACCCCCGTGGGCGTCATCTGATCCAGGATCGCGTGCGGAATGGCGTCACCCGCGGCCGTGAGGATGACGGCATCAAACGGGCCCTCGTCAGGCCAGCCAAGCTTGCCGTCGTCATGGCGCGAGCGGAGATTCTCGATGCCCAGCTGACGGAATCGCCGACGCGCCTGGCGCAGCAGTTCCTCGATTCGCTCGACCGTGTAGACCTTCGGTACCAGCGCTGACAGCACCGCGGCCTGGTAGCCCGAGCCGGTGCCGATCTCCAGCACTTTCTGCGGCATCCCGAACTCGAGCAGGGCCTCGGTCATGCGCGCCACGACCCACGGCTGCGAGATGGTCTGGCCGTGGCCGATCGGCAGCGCGGTGTTCTCGTACGCGCGCGAGTGCAGCGCCTGGTCGATGAAATGATGCCGTGGAAGATGGCGGATCACGTCGATCACGCGGGCGTCGCGGATCCCGCCTTCCTTCAGTGCGGACGCAAGGCGGTCGCGCGCGCGCTGGGACGTCATCCCTTCGCCCTTGAGAGCCGATGGCGGCAGCGGATGGATGTTCATCGCGTCAGGCCGCCGGGGCGTCGATTGCGGCGGTCATCGCCTGCATCCAGCCGCTGACCTTCTCCAGCGCCTGGTAACGGGTCAGGTCGACGTGGATCGGCGTGACCGAGACATAGCCCCGGCGCACCGCGTGGAAATCGGTACCCGGGCCGTCGTCTTCCGCGTCACCCGCCGGGCCGATCCACCACATCGGACGACCGCGCGGATCGGTCTGCTCGATGCATGCATCCGCGCGATGGCGCTTGCCCAGGCGTGCCACCTCGAACCCCTGGATCTGCTCCCATGGCAGGTCCGGCACGTTGACGTTGAGGATGGTGTCCGCGGGCAGCGGATCGACCAGCAGCCGCTCCATCAGCATCACCACGGCTCGCGCCGCTGACTCGTAGTGCTCGCCGCGATGGTCGCGACTGGCCAGCGATACCGCGATCGCCGGCAACCCAAGGAAACGCCCTTCCATGGCGGCAGAGACGGTGCCCGAATAGATCACGTCGTCGCCAAGGTTGGCCGAATTGTTGATGCCCGACACGACGATGTGCGGTTCCTCCTCGAGCAACCCCGCCAGGGCCAGGTGCACGCAGTCGGTAGGGGTACCTGCGACCCGATAGAAGCCGTTGTCCATCCGCAGCACCCGGATCGGTGCATCGAGCGTCAGCGAATTGCTGGCGCCAGAGCGGTCACGGTCCGGCGCGACCACGGTCACCTCACCCACCGCGCCGAGACGCTCGGCGAGCACGCGGATGCCCGGTGCATCCACGCCATCATCGTTGCTTACCAGAACTCGCATGTTGATCCGTCGAAAGCCGTTGGCAGGCAGCGGTGGAGCCGGCTGCAATGCCTGAGTGCAAGAGGGCGAGTCTAACCGAGGGTGTCGCCGGTTTCATCGCGTCGCCGGTAATCCTCGCGCCGCGGCGCCTGCTCAGTTTGGGTAGCATGGGCGCATGAAAGGGCGCACGCCAACGCGGATCACCGACGACGACGCCAGGTTATTCCGGGAAGCCATCGGCGAGGTCCGCCAGTTCGACGCCGTGGCCGGGCCGCCGCCAGCGCCGAAACCGCCGCCGCGAGCCCGCATGTTCGAACAGGACGAGGCGGCCGTACCTGGCGAGCTGCTCGACATGGCGTTCGACCCCGCGCTGCTGGAGGTGGGCGAGGAACTGAGCTTCCTGCACGACGGGTATCCGCCCAAGCTGCTGAAGCAACTCAAGCGCGGGCACTTCAGCGTGCAGGACGATCTGGACCTGCACCACATGAACGCGGCCGCGGCGCAGGCGAGCATCACCGACTTCCTCGCCGAAGCACGGCGTGCCGGACTTCGCTGCGTGCGCATCGTGCACGGCAAGGGGTTGCGGTCCAAGGCGGCCGGGCCCGTGCTCAAGGCACTCACCGACCGCATGCTGCGACGGCGCGACGAGGTGATCGCCTTCGCCTCCGCACGCCCCGCCCTGGGGGGCACCGGCGCGGTGGTCGTGTTGCTGAAACGCTAGCGTTCGCTCTGGGGCAGTCGGTCAGCGGCACCAGAGGCGCTGGCAACACCTGCTTAAGCGGCCGGCTCCGTCGCCAGCTCCCGCACCACCACCGTCGCGTAAGCGCCGGCAGGGAGTTCGAACGCCAGTTCCAGCGCTGCGTCATCGAGCCAGCGCCAGCGCAGTTCCCTCGGCATCAGGCGCAGGGCCCGGCGCTCCTGATCCATCCGCGCCCTGGCAAGGCCCTGCGCGAGGTCGGCATAGCCAGCGGCGACGGCCCGTTCCAGAGCCCCCACCTCGCCGGTGGTCGGTGGCTCGCCATCGCCCCAGAGCGGGCCGGACGGATGAATGTCGCCCTGGGATAGCCGCGCAGCCAGCGCGCCGTCGAACGGCTCCGGGCCGAACCACGAGCGCGATCCGGCCAGCGCCCAGATCTCTCCTTCCAGCGCGGTGTCCCAGCTGCCCTGCTCCACGCGGCTGGCCAGCACGCTGTTGAAGATCTGCGAGCGCGCCGCCGAGAGCAGGAACGAACGCTTGTCCCGGTCGATCCGGCGTCCGGCGAACATGGCACGCGCCTGCGCCAGGTTGCCGCCCTCGCGGCCGAAGCGCTGCTCGCCGAAGTAGTTCGGGACGCCGCGGGCGGCAATCTGCTGCAGCACCCGCTCGGCCTCCTCCCGCACGCCCTGCACATCACGCAGGATCAACACGAAGCGGTTGCCACGCAGGGCGCCGCGCTTGAGCTTGCGGCTATGCCGCGTCGCTGCCAGCACGCGAACCTCCGCGTGCGGAAATGCGGACCAGTCCGGATCAGGGCGCCCCGGCAGCTGCACCGAGAAGGTCTGGCGGGTCACCGCATGACGGTCTTTCAAGCCGGCGTAACCGACGTTCATCGGCGCGACGTCGGCGAACTTCGCCAACTCACGCGCCACCCAGTCGGTGTTGGCGCCGCGCTTTTCCACCCACAACAGTGCGTGCTCGCCCTGCCCTTCGGCGTCGTAGCCGAGGATCTCCTCCACCACGAAGTCTTCGGGCGTGGTGCGCAGGCGTGCCGTCAGCGGCACGGCGCCGTAGGCGGTGGGAAGTTCGGAAACAGGCATCGCGCTCCGCCGGCAGACCGGCCGCAAGAACGGTCGGCTACATCAGGAACAGCGTGGCCAGACCGAGAAAAATGAAGAAACCGCCACTGTCGGTCATGGCGGTGATCAGCACACTGGAGCCCAGCGCCGGGTCGCGGCCAAAGCGGGTCATCAGCATCGGGATGCCGACCCCGGCGAAGGCCGCCAGCAGCAGGTTCAGCGTCATGGCGGCGGTCATCACCACGCCGAGCGCGACGTTGCTGTACAGCAGGTACGACACCACCCCGATCACGCCACCCCACACCAGCCCGTTGAACAGCGACACGGCCAGCTCCTTGCGCCAGAGTCGCCGGGCGCTGTCTGGGGTGATCTGGTTCAGCGCCATGGCCCGCACGATCATGGTGATGGTCTGGTTGCCGGAATTGCCGCCGATGCCGGCCACGATCGGCATCAGCGTGGCCAGCGCCACCAGCTTCTGGATCGAGCCCTCGAACAGGCCGATCACGCGCGAGGCGATGAAGGCAGTCACCAGGTTTATCGCCAGCCACGACCAGCGGTTGCGCAGGCTGGCCCAGACCGAGGCGAAGATGTCCTCCTCCTCGCGCAAGCCGCCGCGGCTGAGCGCTTCGCTCTCGCCTTCCTCGCGGATCACGTCGACCATGGCGTCCACGGTGATGCGTCCGATCAGGTGGCCGCCTTCGTCCACCACCGGCGCCGTGACCAGGTCGTAGCGCTCGAACGCCTGGGCGACCTCGTAGGCATCGTCATGCGGATGGAACGTGTTGACGTCCGGCGCCATCACCTCGCCGACCATCTTGTCCGGGGAGTTGACCAGCAACCAGTGCAGCGGCAGCACGCCGGTGAGCAGGTTGTCGCTGTTGACCACGAACAGCTTGTCGGTCTGCGCGGGCAGCTCCTCGAAGCGGCGCAGGTAGCGCAGCACCGTTTCCAGGCTCACATCCTCCCGGATGGTCACCATCTCGAAGTCCATCAACGCGCCGAGCTGGTCTTCCTCGTAAGACAGCGCCGACTGCACGCGCTCGCGCTGCTGCGCATCGAGGCTGGCCATCAGCTCGGGCAGCACCTCGGTGGGCAGGTCTTCGACCAGGTCGGCCAGTTCGTCCGCGTCCAGCGGCTCGACCGCCGCCATGATCTCGCCCTGATCCATGTCCGCGATCAGCGATTCGCGGACCGAATCGGATACCTCCAGCAGGATCTCGCCGTCACGATCCGCGCGCACGCGTTGCCATACCGCAATGCGGTCATCCAGCGGCAGCGACTCGAGGATGAAGGCGATATCCGCCGGATGCAGCGGATCGAGCTGCTGCTGCAGCACCTCGGCGCTGTCCTTCAGGGCTTCGGCAATGGGCGCGCGGTCCACCGGGCTTGCGCCGGCGTCGCGCAGCTCGTCCAGCTCGTCGCGCATGCGCGACTGCTGCCGCAACAGCTCGACAATGGTTTCCAGCTGCTCGTGCAGCCGGTTGCCGGAACCGCGGGCCTCGGTTTCGCTCATGCGCGCTCCAGCAGCACGCAGGCTTGCGCGGCGATGCCTTCGCCACGGCCGGTGAAGCCGAGCCGCTCGGTGGTGGTGGCCTTGATGCTGATCCGGTCGACTGCGCATCCGAGGTCGGCAGCGAGGTGAGCGCGCATGGCCGCGGCATGCGGCCCGACCTTCGGCGCCTCGGCGATCACCGTGACGTCGGCGTTGCCGAGGCGGTAGCCCTGGTCGACCATCAGCGCAGCGGCATGACGCAGGAACACGCGACTGTCAGCCCCACGCCATTGTTCGTCCGAAGGCGGAAAGTGCTTGCCGATGTCACCCAGCGCGAGGGCCCCGAAAATGGCGTCACAGAGGGCATGGATCACCACGTCGCCGTCGGAATGCGCGGTAACGCCGCGGTCGTGCGGCACCCGCACGCCGCCCAGCGTGACGAACTCGCCCGCGCCGAATGCATGTACGTCGAAACCCTGGCCGATCCTCACGCCTGCATACCCTCATCCATCACGACGTCCTCGCCAGCAGGAACTCGGCCAGCGCGTAATCCGCGGCGGTAGTCACCTTGAGATTGTCTTCCGCCCCCTCCACCAGCAGCGGCGCGTGTCCGGCGCTCTCCATCGCCATCGCCTCGTCGCTCACCGCGATGCCTTCGGCGCTGCAGGCACGCAGCGCCGCGGCCAGTGGACCACGCCGGAACATCTGTGGCGTGAAAGCGCGCCAGCGCAGCTCGCGCGGCTCGGTTGCAATGCTGTGGTGCTGGCGGTCGGCGCGCTTGAGCGTATCGCGTAGCGGCGCCCCGAGCAGCCCGCCGTCGCCAGCGCCGGCGTGTGCGATCAAACGGGTGATGTCCGCGGCACGCACGCACGGGCGCGCTGCGTCGTGCACCAGCACGAAGTCGTCCGCGTGAACCTCGGCCGGCAGCGCCTCGAGCCCGGCGAGCACCGAGTCGGAGCGCTCCGCACCACCCGTCGCGACCCGCACCGGCGTGCCGTGAAGTTGCTCGAAGCCGGGCCAGAATCCGTCATCCGGCGCCAGGATCACCATCAGACCTGCGATGCGTGGATGCGTGGCGAGCCGCTCCAGCGTGTGTTCGATGAGCGCGCGGCCCGCGATCGGCAGGTACTGCTTGGGGCGGTCACCGCCCACGCGCGCACCGCGCCCGGCGGCCGGGACCACGCACCACAGTGGCGCGGTGCTCATGGCCGCGGATCATCCGCGGTAGCGGCCGCCGCAGGCGACGAGGCATCCACGCCCGCGGGCTTTTCAACCACCTGGTAGAAGGTTTCGCCCGGCTTGATCAGGCCCAGCTCTGCACGCGCGCGTGCCTCTACCGCCTGCTCGCCCTCTTTCAGGTCGGCCACGTCCGCGGCCAGCGCCTGGTTGCGCTGCTGCAGGTGGCGGTTGTCCTCGGCTTGCTTCTTCACCGCTGCACGCAGTGCCTCGACCTCACGCATGCCGCCGGCGTCGCTCCACAGCTTCATCTGCAGGGCGATCAACATGACCAGCAGGATCAGCGCGACCCAGCGCAACATGGCGGTCGGGTCCGGCTCAGCCGGGCAGACGCGCGAGGTTGGGGAACGCATGACGCCCGGCGTAGCGGGCCTCGGTGCCCAACTGCTCCTCGATGCGCAGCAACTGGTTGTACTTGGCCACGCGATCGCTGCGGCACAGCGAGCCGGTCTTGATCTGGGTCGCCGTGGTGGCCACCGCGATATCGGCGATGGTGGTGTCCTCGGTCTCGCCGGAGCGATGCGAGATCACCGCCGAGTACTTCGCCGCGTCGGCCATGGCGATGGCTTCCAGCGTCTCGGACAGGGTGCCGATCTGGTTCACCTTGATCAGGATCGAGTTCGCGATCTTCTTCTCGATGCCCTCGCGGAAGATCGTCGGGTTGGTGACGAAGAGATCGTCGCCGACCACCTGCACGCGATCGCCGATGGCTTCGGTGAGCAGCTTCCAGCCGGCCCAGTCGCCCTCGGCCATGCCGTCCTCGATCGTCACGATGGGGTACTGCTTCGCCCAGCCGGCCAGCAGGTCAACGAACTGCTCGGAGGTGTACTGCTTGCCCTCGCCGGCCAGGTCGTACTTGCCGTCCTTGTAGAACTCGGAGCTTGCGGCATCGAGGCCCAGCAGGATCTCGCTGCCGACCTTGTAGCCGGTCCTGGTGATCGCCTCGATGATGGTGTCCAGCGCCTCGATGTTGGAACGCAGGTTCGGCGCAAAGCCGCCCTCGTCGCCCACCGCCGTGTTCAGGCCCTTGCCCTTGAGCACGCTCTTGAGCGCATGGAAGATCTCCGCGCCGGCGCGCAGCGCCTCGGCGAACGTCGGCATGCCCACCGGCAGCACCATGAATTCCTGCACGTCGATGTTGTTGTCCGCGTGCTCGCCGCCGTTGATGATGTTCATCATCGGCACCGGCAGCATGCCGGGCTTGCCGGTGGTGCCGTTGATCTCGGCCAGGTAGCGCCACAGCGGCAGCTTGCGCTGGGCCGCCACGGCATGCGCGGCAGCCATGGAGACGCCCAGCAGCGCATTGGCGCCCAGCTTGCCCTTGTTCGGCGAGCCGTCGAGGTTGATCAGCTTGGCGTCGAGCCCGCCCTGGTTGGCCGCATCGAAGCCTTTCAGCGCACTGGCGATGGCGCCGTTGACGTGGCCGACGGCCGTCTTCACGCCCTTGCCGCCGTAACGCGCCTTGTCACCGTCGCGCAGCTCTACCGCCTCGCGGGTGCCGGTGGAGGCGCCGCTGGGCACCGCGGCACGACCAAAGCCGCCGCCGGCCAGGGTGACTTCGGCCTCCAGCGTGGGATTGCCGCGGGAGTCGAGGATTTCGCGAGCGTGGATGCGGGTGATCTCGGTGGTCATGGGGCGTCCGTAAGGTCAGTCGTGTGGATGTCAGTGCACCGTAGGATCCCGCTCGCGGGCGATGCTCTCGCTTTGATGCTGCACAAAAGCAGAAAGCATCGCCCGCGAGCGGGCTCCTACCGGGCTGTCAGAGGGTTTGTTCGATGAAACCGTGGCGCTTGGTCACCGCATCGAGTTCGAGCAGCGTCTCCAGCAGCGCTTCCATCTTGCCCAGCGGCCAAGCATTCGGGCCGTCGCTGAGGGCCTTCTCCGGATTGGGATGCGTCTCGGCAAACAGGCCGGCCACGCCCACCGCCACGGCGGCGCGCGCCAGCACCGGCACGAACTCGCGCTGGCCGCCGGAGGTCGCACCCTGCCCGCCGGGCAATTGCACCGAATGGGTGGCGTCGAACACCACCGGGCAGCCGGTATCACGCATCACGCTGAGCGAGCGCATGTCCGAGACCAGGTTGTTGTAGCCAAAGCTGGCGCCGCGCTCGCACACCAGGATGTCCTCATTGCCGACATCCCTGGCCTTGGCGACGACGTGCTTCATGTCCCACGGCGCCAGGAACTGGCCCTTCTTGATGTTCACCGGCTTGCCGGCGCGGGCAACCTTCTGGATGAAATCGGTCTGGCGACACAGGAACGCCGGCGTCTGCAACACGTCGACCACCGAGGCCACCTCGTCCATAGGGGTGTACTCGTGCACGTCAGTGAGCACGGGCAGGCCGAGCTGACGCTTGACCTCGCCCAGCACGCGCAGGCCCTCCTCCATGCCCGGGCCGCGGAAACTCTGGCCGGAGGAACGGTTGGCCTTGTCGAAGCTGGACTTGAAGATGAAGTGGATGCCCAGCCGCGCGGTGATCTCCTTCAACGTGCCGGCCGTATCGATCTGCAACTGCTCGGACTCCACCACGCACGGCCCGGCGATCAGGAACAGCGGCTGGTTCAGCCCGATCTCGAATCCACACAACTTCATGCGACTGACTCCTTCTCCGCCAGGCGCTCGGCGCCCTGCACGGCCTTGTATTCGCGCGCGGCGCGCACGAACCCGATGAACAGCGGATGGCCGTCCCGCGGGGTGGAGGTGAACTCCGGATGCGCCTGGCAACCGAGGAACCAGGGATGTTTCTGCGCCGGCAGTTCGACGATCTCGACCAGCAGGTCGTCCATCGACTTGCCCGAGATCACCATCCCCAGATCTTCGAACGACTGCCGGTAGCGATTGTTGAACTCGTAACGGTGGCGATGGCGCTCGCGCACCACGTCCTGCCCGTACAGCTCGCGCGCCAGCGTGCCGCTCTTGAGGCGACATTCCTGCGCGCCCAGGCGCATGGTGCCGCCCAGATCCGACCGATCCGAGCGCTGCTCGACCTCGCCCGAGGCCGTGGTCCACTCCGTGATCAGCGCAATGACGGGGTTGGCGGTGTGGCGGTCGTTTTCACTGGAGTCGGCGTCGGCGAGACCGGCCACATGGCGGGCAAAATCCACCACCGCCGCATGCATGCCGTAGCAGATACCGAAATACGGCACGCCATGCTCGCGCGCATATTTGGCCGCCAGCACCTTGCCCTCGAAACCGCGCTTGCCGAAGCCGCCCGGGACCAGGATGGCGTCCGCCTGGCCAAGCACCTTCTGTGCGCCCTCGGCCTCGATCTGCTCCGAGTCCACCCACTCCAGGTTGACCCGGGTCTGCTGCTTGATACCACCGTGCCGCAATGCCTCGCCCAACGACTTGTAGGCGTCCTTGTGTTCAACGTATTTGCCGCAGATGGCAACGGTGATTTCGTCCTTCGGGTGCACCACGGCATCGACCGTGCGCTGCCAGGCGCTCAAATCGGCCGGCTGGACGTCGAGGCCCAGCTTCTTCACCACGATGTCGTCCAGCCCCTGGCTGTGAAGCCACAGCGGCATCTTGTAGATGACGTCAACGTCCACCGCACTGATCACCGCGTTCTCGGGAACATTGGTGAACAACGCGATCTTGCGGCGCTCGCCGTCCGGCAGGGGCTCTTCGCAACGGCACAGCAAGATGTCGGGCTGGATACCGATCGAGCGCAGCTCCTTCACCGAGTGCTGGGTCGGCTTGGTCTTGATCTCGCCAGCGGCCTTGATGAAGGGCACCAAAGTCAGGTGCATGAACAGGCACTTCTCCGGCCCGTGTTCGATGCGCAGCTGGCGGATCGCCTCGAGGAACGGCAACGACTCGATGTCGCCCACGGTGCCGCCGATCTCCACCAGCGCCACGTCGAAGCCGCGGGTGGCTTCGTGGATGCAGTGCTTGATCTCGTCGGTGATGTGCGGGATCACCTGCACGGTGGCGCCAAGGTAGTCGCCACGGCGCTCCTTGCGGATCACGCTCTCGTAGATCTTGCCGGTGGTGATGGAGTTCTTGCCGGTCAGCCGGGTGCGGACGAAGCGCTCGTAGTGGCCCAGGTCGAGGTCGGTCTCGGCACCGTCGTCGGTGACGTACACCTCGCCGTGCTGGAAGGGGCTCATGGTGCCCGGATCCACATTGATATACGGATCGAGCTTCATCATGGTGACCGAGAGTCCGCGCGCTTCCAAGATGGAAGCCAGCGACGCCGCGGCGATGCCCTTGCCAAGCGAGGACACCACGCCGCCGGTGACGAAAATCAGGGGGGTCATGGGATGCAGCCGTGCTGGAAATTAGGCATTTTAGCGGCAGACGGGCCGGACCGCGATACACCTTGAGCAAATCGCCGGGAATCGGTTCACGCGAACCTACCCCGCGGGGCGCGCCGCGACGGCGCGCTGATAGCATGGCCGCATGAACTCACCCGTCCCCGACCGTCTCGCCGCCCTGCGCGCCGCCATGCGCGAGCACCGCGCCGCCGCCTGCCTCGTCCCCACGGCCGACCCGCACCTGTCCGAATACCTCCCCGGGCATTGGTCGGCGCGCGAATGGCTTTCCGGCTTCACCGGCTCGGCCGGGACGCTGCTCGTCACGCCGGACCATGCCGGCCTGTGGACCGATTCGCGCTATTTCTCCCAGGGCGAGCAGCAGCTTGCCGGCAGCGGCATCACGCTGATGAATCAGCACGTGTCGCATGCGCCGGAGCATCTGAGCTGGCTGCAGAAGCATCTGCACCAGGGAGATGTCGTTGCCGTGGCAGGTGACAGCGTATCGCTGGGAACAAAGCGCCAGATCGAGCGCCTGCTGGCCGAGGTTGGCGCTTCGCTGCGCACCGACCTGGACCTGCCCGGCGAAATCTGGAGCGACCGTCCCGCCCTGCCGCGCGCGCCGGTGGTCGAACACGCCATGCAGTGGGCCTGCGTGGCGCGGGCCGACAAGCTGGCGCGGGTGCGCAGCGCGATGCGCCGGCACGGCGCCACCCACCACCTCATCTCCAGCCTCGACGACATCGCGTGGCTGACCAACCTGCGAGGCAGCGACGTCGAATGCAACCCGGTGTTCCTGGCCCACCTGCTGATCGAGGCGGACGGCCGTGCCACCTTGTTCGTCGACCGCGGCAAGTTGCAGGACGCAACCGTTGCCGCCCTGGCCACCGACGGGCTGCAACTGGCCGACTATCGCAGCGTGAGCGATGCGCTGCGCGAGCTCGATGGCTCGTCCGCGTTGCTGCTGGATGCTTCCCGTGTGGTGTGTGCCGTCGCCGACGCAGTGCGCGACGCCGTCAGGCGAATCGAGGCGCCCAACCCCTCCATGGCGCTGAAGGCGCGCAAGTCCGGCGGCGAGCTGGCGCATGTGCGTGAGGTGATGCGCCGCGATGGCGCGGCGCTGGTGCGGGCGTTCCGCCGGCTGGAAGAGCGGCTTGCGGCCGGCATGGTGCAGACCGAGCTCGACGTGGACACCTTGGTGCGCGAGGAACGTGCGGCACAACCCCATTTCGTGGGCGAGAGCTTCGCCACGATCGCCGGTTACCAGGCAAACGGCGCACTGCCCCACTACCGGGCCACACCTGAAAGCCACAGCACGTTGCAGCGCAAGGGCCTGCTGCTGGTCGACTCGGGCGGTCAGTACCTCGGCGGCACCACCGACATCACTCGCGTGCTGGCGCTGGGCGAGACCAGCGCAGAACAGCGCCGCGACGCCACGCTGGTGATGAAGGGGTTGATCGCGCTGTCCCGCGCGCGCTTTCCCAAGGGTGCCAGCGGTCCGCAGCTCGACGCCCTGGCCCGTGCCCCGTTGTGGGCGGCCGGCATGGACTACGGGCACGGCACCGGGCACGGCGTGGGCTACTTCCTCAATGTGCACGAAGGTCCGCAAGGCATTCGCCCGCCCGTCTCCGGCAGCGCCCTGGTGGCGCTGGAGCCGGGCATGATCACCTCGATCGAACCGGGCCTGTACAAACCGGCGCGCCACGGTATCCGGCACGAGAACCTGGCCCTGGTCGTGGAGTCGGAGCAGACCGAGTTCGGCGACTACTACGCCTTTGAAACGCTCACTCTGTGTCCGTTCGACCGTCGCGCGCTGGAGCCTGGCCTGCTCAATCCGGAAGAGCGCGCGTGGCTCGACGACTACCACGCCAGCGTGCGTACTGCGCTCAGCCCCCTGCTCGATGGCGCCGACCTCGCCTGGCTGGAGCGCCACTGCGCCCCGCTCTGATCGGCCTGTCGCGGCGCGCGAGACGACCATCGCACAGGCTCACGCGCCGACCTTGCCGCAGCTTGACCCCACCGGCGGCACCTCCCATCCTCCCGCGCCTCAGCCTGAATCGAACCCATCCATGAGCAGTCGCTACAACGCCGCCGATATTGAAGTCCTTTCCGGCCTGGACCCGGTCAAGCGCCGCCCCGGCATGTACACCGACACCTCGCGTCCTAACCATCTGGCGCAGGAGGTCATCGACAACTCGGTGGACGAAGCCTTGGCCGGCCACGCCAGGAACATCGAGGTGGTGCTGCTGGCCGATGGCTCGGTCAAGGTCACCGACGACGGCCGCGGCATGCCGGTGGACATCCACCCGGAAGAGGGCGTGCCGGGTGTCGAGCTGATCCTCACCCGCCTCCACGCGGGCGGCAAGTTCAACGGCAAGAACTACAACTTTTCCGGCGGCCTGCACGGCGTGGGTGTGTCGGTGGTCAACGCGCTGTCGCAGCGCGTCGAGGTGACCATCCGCCGCGACGGCAACGAATACCGCATGGCGTTCGAGCACGGCGACCGGGTCAGCGAGCTGGAAATCATCGGCACGGTGCCGAAGAAAAAGACCGGCACCACCGTGCATTTCTGGGCCGACCCGAAGTACTTCGACTCGCCGAAGATTCTGGTCTCCAAGCTCAAGCACCTGCTGCGCGCCAAGGCCGTGCTGTGCGCCGGCCTCAACGTCACCCTGGTGGACGAGGCCAGCGGCGAAACCATCCAGTGGCACTACGAGGACGGCCTGCGCGACTACCTGCGCGGCGAGCTGGAAGGCGCCGAAGCGCTGCCGGCCGAATTGTTCGTGCACCACGTGGCGCGCGACACCGAGGGCCTGGACGTGGCCCTGACCTGGCTCCCGGAAGGCGAGCTGGTGCAGGAAAGCTACGTCAACCTGATTCCCACCGCGCAGGGCGGCACCCACGTCAACGGCCTGCGTACCGGCCTGACCAACGCGATCCGCGAGTTCTGCGACATCCGCAACCTGCTTCCGCGCGGCGTCAAGCTGGCACCGGAGGACGTGTGGGAGCGCCTGGCCTTCGTGCTCAGCGCGAAGCTGCTGGATCCGCAGTTCGCCGGCCAGACCAAGGAGCGGCTGTCGTCGCGGCAGGCGGCGGCGCTGGTGGAAAACGTCATCCACGATGCCTTCAGCCTCTGGCTCAACCAGCATGTGGATCTGGGCGAGAAGATCGCCCAGCTTGCGATCGAGCGTGCCAGCGCACGGCTCAAGGCCGCCAAGCAGGTGGTGCGCAAGAAGATCACCCAGGGCCCCGCCCTGCCCGGCAAGCTGGCCGACTGCAGCGCCACCGACCTGACCCGCACCGAGCTGTTCCTGGTGGAGGGTGATTCGGCCGGCGGCAGCGCGAAGCAGGCGCGCGACAAGGATTTCCAGGCGATCCTTCCGCTGCGCGGCAAGATCCTCAATACCTGGGAGGTCGAATCCACCTCGGTGCTGGCTTCCGAGGAAGTGCACAACCTCGCGGTAGCCATCGGCTGCGACCCGGGCAAGGACGACCTCTCCGGGTTGCGCTACGGCAAAGTGGTGATCCTGGCCGATGCCGACTCCGACGGCCTGCACATCGCCACCCTGCTTTCGGCGTTGTTCCTCAAGCACTTTCCCGCGCTGGTGCGCGAAGGCCACGTGTTCGTGGCGATGCCGCCACTGTTCCGCGTGGATGTGGGCAAGCAGGTCTTCTATTGCCTGGACGAGGGCGAGAAGCAGGCCATGCTCGATCGCATCGAGCGCGAAAAGATGAAGGGGGCTGTCAGCACCACACGCTTCAAGGGGCTGGGCGAGATGAACCCGGCCCAATTGCGCGAGTCCACGATTCACCCCGACACCCGCCGGCTGGTGCAGCTTACGGTCGACGACGGCGAGGGCACGGCGCGGCTGATGGACATGCTGCTGGCCAAGAAGCGCGCCGGCGACCGCAAGTCGTGGTTGGAGGAAAAAGGCGACCTCGCGACGCTGGAGGTGTGAGGTGGCCGCGCGCCTCTTGCCCGCGAAAGCGCCAGAAGCCATGCTTCGACCCATGCGCACACACACAACCTTCACCTGCCTCCGATCCAGCGTTGCGCCTCTGCGCCGGGCCGCGACTGCATGAGCGCCGTCGATACGACCGAGCGTGAGGAGTTGGCCGAGCTGCTGGCCGCTACCAGCCGGCACGATCAGCGGGCGTTCGCCGAGCTCTACCGCCGCACGTCATCACGTTTGTTTGGCGTGTGCATGCGCATGTTGCGGGATCGCTCCGATGCCGAAGAGGTATTGCAGGAGGTGTTCACCACCGTATGGCGTCGCGCCGAAAGCTTCGATCCGTCCAAGGCCAGCGCCACCACGTGGCTCGTCACCATGGCGCGCAACCGCTCGATCGACCGGCTGCGCCAGCATCGTGAGTCGACCATGGACGACACGATGATGCTCGATCTCGCCGACGAGGGCCCCGGCCCCGCCGCCAACACCCAGAGCAGCCAGGAGCGCAAGCGACTGGAGCGCTGCCTCGACGGCCTCGAGCCGCAACAGAAGTCCGCCATCCGTGAAGCCTTTTTCTCAGGCGCCACGTATAACGATTTGGCTGCACGTTGCCGGGTGCCGCTGGGAACCATGAAAAGCTGGATCCGGCGCAGCCTGATACGCCTGCGGATATGTCTGGAGCAATGAACAACCCGATGCCACCCAGCCAGGAAGAGCTTCGATACGCCGAGTACGTGCTTGGCGTGTTGGACGCCGACGCGCGCACGGCAGTGGAAGAAGAAGTGCGCGCGGACCCGTCCGCGGCTGCCGCCGTATCGCTGTGGCAGCGTCATCTGATGCCGCTCAGCGAGGACATCGAACCGGTGCAGCCGGCGCAATATGTCTGGGTGCGGATCCGCGAGTCGCTCGGGCTCGATGCCGCTGCGTCCACACGCGCCCGGTCGGCCCCCGCGGCCGACCGGGCCGGTTGGTGGAACAGCCTGCAGCTGTGGCGCTGGATCGGCGCCGGCGCCACCCTCGCCGCCGCGGCAAGCTTCGCGCTGTGGTTCGTCGCGCCTGCAGCACCGCAGGCACCGGCGTCCGCGCCGGCGGGTCCCGAGTACATGGTCGCGAGCATCGCCCAGGACAATGGCGTCGCCGGCTGGACCGCCACCATGGACCTCAAGCAGTCCAGCATGGTGATCGTGCCAGCCACGCCTGCAGCTCTTGCGTCCGATCGCTCGGCCGAGCTCTGGCTGGTGCCTCCGGGCGAAAAGCCGATTTCGCTCGGCGTGATCGCGCCGAACAAGCCGACCACCGTGCATCTTCGCGCGGACCTGCTGGCGCGCCTCAGCGCCAAGGCATTGCTTGCGGTGTCGAACGAGCCGCTGGGCGGCTCGCCGACCGGGCAGGCGACCGGCCCGATCATCGCCAAGGGCGCCATCAGCGGCGCGTGAGCCTGTGGCCGCCCCATCGGGGCGGCCGATCGTGATGAGGCGTTCTGTCGCAGTGGTTGACTCGCTGCATCCTCGCCGTCGCTGCAGGCGTATCTCCTGAGCTTCCTCTGTTGAAGCCCATTGTTCCCCACAGGAGATACGCCCATGAAGCTCGTCAACCGCAGCCGTGCTCTCTCCACTGCGCTCGTTCTTGCCCTCGCCGGCGTGTGCGCCGCGCCCGCCATGGCCGCGCCCGGCAACATGTCTGGCATGAGCATGGAAAAGACTGTCGAGGTCGGCGGCGCGCCGATGTATCCCTCGAAGAACATTATCGAGAACGCGGTCAATTCGAAGGACCACACCACGCTGGTCGCCGCCGTGAAGGCCGCCGGCCTGGTCGACACGCTCTCGGGCCCCGGGCCGTTTACCGTGTTTGCCCCCACCAACGAAGCCTTCGCGGCGCTCCCCGCCGGTACCGTCGACACGCTGCTGAAGCCCGAGAATAAGGCCACGCTGACCAAGGTGCTGACCTACCACGTGGTTGCCGGCAAGGTGAGCGCGGCCGACGTGCTCGCATTGATCAAGAAGGGCGGCGGCAAGGCCACGGTCAAGACTGTCGAAGGTGATTCCCTGACCTTCTCGAAGGATGCCAAGGGCGTCGCCATCACCGACGACAAAGGCAACACCGGGCACGTCACCATTGCCGACGTGAACCAGTCCAATGGCGTGATCCACGTGATCGACACCGTGCTGATGCCGTAATCCGGCTCTCGTAACCGCGTCACCTCCCCTTTGCCCCGGCCCTGCCGGGGCATTTTCTTGCCGGGCCCGGAGCGCTATGTTGGCGCGCCGCACCACGCCAAGGCATCGCATGTCCCTGCTCCGCCCGCTCAACCTGCAAGGCTGGATAGACGAGCATCGCCACTTGCTCGAACCGCCAGTGGGTAACAAGTGCATCGTCGACGACGACTTCATCGTGATGGTGGTCGGCGGACCCAACGCCCGCAGCGACTATCACCACGATGAAGGCGCCGAGTTCTTCTATCAGGTGGAAGGCACCATGGTGCTCAAGGTGCAGGAGAACGGCGCGATGCGCGAGATACCGATCCGCGCCGGCGAGCTGTTCTACCTGCCACCACGCGTGGCGCACTCACCGCAGCGACCAGCGGGGTCCGTCGGGCTGGTGATCGAGCGACGTCGGCAACCCGGCGAGCGCGACGGGCTGATGTGGTTCTGTCCAAGGTGCAACCACAAACTGTACGAGGAGTACTTTGTCCTCAGCGACATCGAAACGGATTTCCCGCCCGTGTTCAAACGCTTCCGTGACTCGCTCGACCGGCGTACCTGCGCACAGTGCGGCCATGTCCACCCCGCAAGCTGACTTGGCCAAACCGATCATCGCCGCTCCTGCGCAAGCCAGCGCCGAGCCATCCGCCGCAGCGATGGCTCAATCGCCGGATCGCCCACCAGCGGGGCGATCGGCACCCACGCCAGCGCCAGAGATTCGTCGCCGACGGCGAAGCGCTCGCTGCCCGTAGCCCGCACCACATAGCGCACGTCGAAATGCCAGTGCCCCGGCTCATGGGCTCGGGCCGGGATCCAGTGCCGATCGATATCGAAGATGCGCGGATCGACCTGCAGATCCGCCAGGCCGGACTCCTCCTGCGCCTCCCGGAGCGCCACCGCGGAAAGGTTGCTGTCGCCATCGGCGTGCCCGCCCAGCTGCAGCCAACGGTCCAGCTTGCGGTGGTGCGTAAGCAGCACACGCTCGCCGTCAGCACTCACCAGCCACGCCGATCCGGTGAAGTGACCCGGGCCGTGGTGACGATGAAACACCTCGGAAGATGATTCGAGAAAGGCCAGGAACGTAGCCGCCGAGTTGGCCACATCGTCGCCGGCCGGGAATCGCTGCAGTGCAGCGCGCAAGTGCTCTATCGAGGTATCCAGAATGTCGCTCCAGGGACGCGGCGAAAGCCGCCGATTTTAAGCTGCGTCCATCTATCCGTTGGCGCTTGTACCCCCCTGCGCCGTCGGCTAAGGTTGCCCGTCACCTCCGCCTGCCGTGGCTACAACCACGCAGTGCCGCCATGGGGATGGCGTCTGTTTCCACGGGGAATCACTACATGCTTTTTCAGCGCGTTAAGCCGCTAGACCAGATTCTTGCAACGGCCGAGAAGAAGAGCCTCACCCGCCAGCTCGGCCCGATCCAGCTGACCTTGATGGGCGTCGGAGCCATCATCGGCACCGGCATCTTCGTGTTGACCGCCGAAGCAGGCCAGAAAGCCGGCCCCGGCATGATGGTTGCCTTCGTGATTGCCGCGGTTGTGTGTGCACTGGCGGCTCTTGCCTACGCCGAGCTCGCGTCGATGATTCCCGTCGCAGGTTCCGCGTATACCTACACGTACGGCGTCATGGGCGAGCCGATCGCCTGGATCGTCGGCTGGGCGCTGGTGCTGGAGTACGCGATCGCCGCCGGCACCGTGGCCGTGGGCTGGTCCGGATACATGAACGGCCTGCTGGCCCACAGCGACCTGTTCGGACTGGTACAGCCCGGCGCCATGGCGCTGCCGGAGGCGCTGCGGGTGGGCCCTTACGAGGGCGGCACCTTCAACCTGCTGGCCTTCGGGATATCGCTGGTCATCGCCCTGCTGCTGCTGGTGGGCACGTCCAAATCGGCGAAGGTCAACGCCATACTCGTGGCGATCAAGATCGTCGCGCTCACCGCGTTCATCCTGATCGCGGTACCCGCCGCCAAGAGCCCGAACTTCCACCCGTTCGCACCCAATGGCTGGGGCACGCCGCTGGGCGGTATCGGCGTGCTCGGCGCGGCAGCATCGATCTTCTTTGCCTACGTCGGTTTCGATGCCGTGTCGACCGCTGCCGAAGAGACCAAGAATCCGAACCGCAACATTCCCATCGGCCTGATCGGCTCGCTGGCGATCTGCACGGTGTTCTACCTGTTGGTGGGTTACGGCGCGGTGGGCTCGGTGGGCTCGCAGCCGATGATGGGCGCAGACGGCGCCGCCCTTCAGCCCGGCACGCTGGCCATGGCTGCCGCTTGCGAGGGTTCGCAGGCGCTGGTCTGCAGCAAGGAGCCGCTGGCACACGTTCTGCGCCTGCTCGGGTTCCCCAACATCGGCAATCTGGTCGGCCTGGCTGCTGTGCTCGCGCTGCCCTCCGTGATCCTGGTGATGATCTTCGGCCAGACCCGGATCTTCTTCACCATGTCGCGCGACGGCCTGCTCCCGGGCGGGCTGTCCAAGCTGCATCCGCGCTTCAACACGCCCCACGTGCTGACGATGATCACCGGCGTGGCGGTCTCGCTCTTCGCCGCCCTGTTCCCGGTCGGCAAGCTGGCAGCCATCACCAACTCGGGCACGTTGTTCGCCTTCGTCATGGTCTCGATCGGCGTGATGGTGCTGCGCGTGCGTGAACCGCAGCGGCCACGTCCGTTCCGCACGCCGATGGTGTGGGTCATCTGCCCGCTGGCCGTCGCTGGCTGCCTGATGCTGTTCCTGAATCTCGGCTCCACCACGCTCGAGCTGTTCTTCGGCTGGGCGGCTATCGGCATCGTCGTCTACTACCTCTACGGCCGCAGGCACAGCCATCTCGCCAACGGCACCGAAGCAGACTGAGACAACCAACGCGCTTTTGCGATTGACGCCACGACGGCACGGTGAAAGCCGTGCCGTCGCCTTTTCCGGGACCACCATGCTCAAGCAACTACTCGCCCGCAAGACCGACTTCAGCCACGACGAAAACCAGCATGGGCCAGGCCTGCGCCGCACACTGGGCCCGTGGGGCATCACGGCGCTGGGCATCGGTGCGGTCATTGGCACCGGCATCTTCGTGGTTACCGGGACCGCGGCCGCGGAGCACGCAGGCCCCGCGGTGCTGATCTCCTTCATCCTCGCGGCGATCTGCAGCGGCTTCAGCGCCCTGTGCTATGCCGAGTTCGCCACGCTGATCCCGATTTCCGGCAGCTCCTATTCCTATGCCTATGCATCGCTCGGCGAGTTGGCGGCCTGGTTCATCGGCTGGAACATGGTCGCCGAGTACGGCATCTCCGCCGCGGCGGTAGCGGCCAGCTGGACCGGCTATTTCACCAGCCTGCTGGACCATGTCGGGGTTCACCTGCCAGTGGCACTCACCGAAGCGCCGCTGGCTTTCACCGACGGGCGGCTGGTCGCGACCGGGCACCTGTTCAACATGCCCGCCGTGGCGATCGTGCTTGCACTGACGTGGCTCTGCTACGTGGGCATCCGCGAGTCCTCGGGACTGAACGCGCTGATGGTGCTGATCAAGGTCGGGCTGATCGTGGTGGTGGTCGTGGCCGGCTACCGCTATGTGAACCCGGCCAACTGGCATCCGTTCATTCCCGAGCCCCAGGGCGACGGGCGCTATGGCTGGTCGGGAATCATGCGTGGTGCGGCCATGGTGTTTTTCGCATACATCGGCTTCGAGGCCACCTCCACCGCGGCGCAGGAGTGCAAGAACCCGCAGCGCGACCTGCCCTTCGGCATCATCGTCTCGCTGGTGATCTGCACCGTGCTCTACCTCGCCATGGCGGCGGTGCTAACGGGCTTGGTCCCGTATACCGTGCTGGATACGTCCGAGCCGGTGGTCACCGCCGTTGCAGCGCACCCTCAGCTGGACTGGCTGCGATTGATCGTCGAGATCGGCGCCATGATCGGGCTGTCGTCGGTCGTGCTGGTGATGATCATTGCGCAGCCCCGGATCTTCATGATCATGGCCCGCGACGGCATGTTGCCGAGCGTGTTCGCCAAGGTGCACCCGCGCTATCGCACGCCGCACATCAACACGCTGATTACCGGCGCCCTGATCGCGCTTCTGGCAGCGGTGTTTCCCCTAGATCTGCTGGCCAATCTCACCTCGATGGGCACGCTGATCGCCTTCTCCGCCGTCTGCGCCGGCGTGCTGATCCTGAGGCACACCCTGCCCGAGTTGCCCCGGACGTTCCGCGTGCCGTGGGTATGGTTCACCTGCATCGCCGGCGTCGGCAGCTGCTTCGCGCTGCTCTTCAGCCTCGACTGGTTCAACTGGGCCGTGCTCGGCGTCTGGACGCTGCTCGGGTTCGCGATTTACTTCCTCTACGGCCGCAAGCACAGCGTGCTGAAGCAAACCTCGGAGGCAACGAACGGCGTCTAAATGCGCCGAACGGCAGCAAAAAGGAGAGAAATCTCCCGAATCGTCGACCATCGGCAGATATTCCGTGGTGCTGGTCACGCGCCGTCGGCAAGGGAAGTCCCGGCCGGAATTTTTGTCGCAAGTCGCTGTATTAAAACGATTTAACGATATATTTCTGCGGAAAATTGGCCGCAGGTCCGCCAAAGTCGGCGGGGGCGAGAGTATGATCCGTGGTCCGCGGGTATATCACTTGGCAGTGGGCCCCGGATCGCCGCCCGGCGCGTCGGACAGGGTCAGCTCCTCATCCCGACGCGCCGGGCAGCACTTTTAGGCATCGCCGCACATGGCGCCGCGTACGCACAAACGAAAAAGGCCGGCTTCGCAGCCGGCCTTTCTTTTCATCCTGCAGCAGACGGAAAAACTATCAGCCCGCCTTCACCGCGTGCGATACGCACCAGCCCTTCGCGCTCACTGCCTTGCCCGGGAACAACTGGCAGGGGCCGAAGCCGGTGGGACCCCCGCTGTAGAACTGGCAATTGGCGCAATTGTCGCCGGCCTTGTGCTTCGGATCCTTGGTCTCGCTGGCGTTCTCCACGTAACCGAGCGCCTTCGCAGTCGGATCCGACTCCGAAACATGCGGCAGATCGGCAGCGCGTGCCAAGCGCGGCAGCGTACCAACCACTACCGCCGCCGCGGCCGTACCGGCAGCGATCTTGAGGAATCGACGACGCGACTCAGTGCTTTCTTCGTGGGACATTGGCAAACCTCCGTCATGGATAAACTGCCGCCGACGCGGCGATTGACTACGTGATGCTAACCCTTTGACCGCAATGTTTCCTGACTTGCGAGAATGGCTCGCATTAACCGATGGCGCGCCGACTGCTCATGTTATCCTTTCGACCCGTTTGGACGTCCAAATAGCCATGTCACCAGCGCTGCCACAGAACATTTCATCCGACGCGTTCTTCGCCTGCGCCGACGCGATTGCACAGTCCGCGCGAGAACTCGCCGCGCTCGGATGGACCCCCGCCACCAGCAGCAATTTCTCGATGCGGGTGGACGATTCGCACGCCGCCATCACCGTTTCCGGGCGTGACAAAGGCAAGCTGGATCGCGGCGACATCATGCTGATCGACCTCGATGGACATGCCGTTGGCAGCGAGGCGCGGCCCAGTGCCGAAACGGCGTTGCACACGCAGGTGTATCGGCGCTGGCCGGCGATGCAGGCGGTACTACACACCCATTCGCGCACCCAGAGCGTGGCTTCGCGTCTATTTGCCGCAGACGGGGTCATCCGCCTGCGCGGCTGGGAGCTGCAGAAGGCGATCACCGGTTTCGACACGCATGAAAGCGTGCTGGAGATACCGGTATTCCCCAACACTCAGCAGATGCCGGAGCTGGTCGCCCGGGTGGATGCGTGGCTGGATGAAGGAAAGCCGCTGCACGCCTATCTGATCGACGGCCACGGCATCTACACCTGGGGACGCACCATGGCAGAAACGCGTCGTCACCTGGAGGCGCTGGAGTTTCTGCTTTCCTGCGAACTGGATCTGAGGAGGTTGTCCGCATGAGCCGTCTGCGCATCTACGAAGACACCCGCCCGGACGGGGCGCTGGCCGAGCATCACGACCATGTGGCCATCGCGGCCGCGCTGGCGGCGGTGGGCATCCGCTTCGAGCAATGGCAGGCGGCCCAGCCGGTCGCTCCCGGCGCCAGCCAGGATGAAGTGATCGCAGCCTATCGGGCCGACATAGACCGGCTGATGGCCAGCGGGGGCTACCAGGCGGTGGACGTGATCAGCCTCGCCCCCGACCATCCGGACCGGGCCGCGCTGCGAAAAAAATTCCTGGACGAGCACACCCACAGCGAGGACGAAGTGCGCTTTTTCGTTGCCGGCGCGGGACAGTTCACGCTGCACATCGATGGCAAGGTCTACGAGGTGCTCTGCGAACAGGGCGACCTGATCGGCGTGCCCGACGGTACGCCGCACTGGTTCGACATGAGCGAATCGCCCTATTTCGTCGCCATCCGCCTGTTCACCAACAAGGAAGGCTGGGTGGCCAACTTCACCGGCACGGAGATAGCGGGCCGGTTTCCCCGCATGACGCCACACCGCAGCGGCGACGCCTGATGGCGCCACCGGCAGATGCAAGGACACACCGATGATCGAGATCCGCGCCATCGTCACTGACATCGAGGGCACCACCAGCTCGATCGACTTCGTTCGCGACGTACTGTTCCCGTACGCGCGCAAGCGCCTGCCGGCCTTCATCGAGACCCACGTGGATACGCCCGAAGTGCAGCACTGGCTGCATGAGGCGGCCCGCGAGGCAGGGTTGATCGAGGCAGATCGGCAGGAGGTGATCGAGATGCTGCTGCGCTGGATCGACGAGGACCGCAAGTCGACCGCCCTGAAGGCGCTGCAGGGAATGATCTGGAAAGAAGGCTACGAGGCCGGCGACTACCGTGCCCACCTCTACGGCGAGGTGCCGGCGCGCCTGCGCGCCTGGCGCGCCCAGGGCCTCAAGCTCTACGTTTACTCGTCGGGCTCGGTGCCGGCACAAAAGCTGTTTTTCCGGCACAGCGAGGCAGGCGACCTCGGTCCGCTGTTCGCCGGCTACTTCGACACCCAGACCGGCCCCAAGCGCGAGGCCGCTTCGTATACGGCCATCGCCGAAGCGATTGGGGAGCAGCCGGCGCACATCCTGTTCCTGTCCGACATCCTCCAGGAACTCGACGCGGCTCGGCTGGCGGGATTCCAGACTGCCTGGCTGCTGCGCGATCCGCTGCAGGAGCTGCCGCCCTCGGCGGCGCATCCGGCCTATCGCGATTTCGACGCGATCAGCGTCTGACCAGGGCGGCACTCCGTGCGCTTGCTGCTCACTGCCCTGCTCGCTTTCGCCACCGGCGCGGCGTTGACCGCAACGGTGGCACACCAGTCGCCACCCTCCGCTGTCCTCGTGCCACACCCACCGGCCACGGCGGCAACTGCCGTGAAGACAGCCGCCGACGCCGAGCCCGTGGATACGCCCCCGGACCGATGGCCCGTCGATGCTCCTTCGCCCGAGCAGGTGCTTTACGCCCAGCCCCGCCTGTTGCGGCGCGCGCTCGATCAGCTGACACCGCCTGTCGCAGGCGTACCCAACCTCTATCTGGTGACGTTCGCCGGGGATGGCAGCGAAGACGTCTTCCGCAACGAGGCGGAATACGCGGCCCGTTTGTTCGAGCAGCGCTACGGCCGGCGCGCTCACAGCGTGGTACTCGCCAACAACCCTGCAACGCTCGACACATTGCCCTTGGCCAGCTGGAGCAATCTGGAAAATCTGCTGACTGCGCTGTCGCGCGTGATGGACCCGCGGCGCGACATCCTCATGCTTTACCTCACCAGCCACGGCGACCCGGAGCACAACCTGCTGGTGGACATGGATCCCCTGCCGCTGGACCAGATCGGCGCCCGCGACCTCGCCGGCATCCTGGAAGAGCACCCGTTCAAGTGGAAGGTCGTGGTGGTGAACGCCTGCTATTCCGGCGGATTCGTCTCACCCCTGCAGGGGGATGGCACCCTGGTGATGACCGCAGCCCGCAGCGACCGCTCCTCGTTCGGCTGCGGCAGCGACTCCGACGCCACCTACTTCGGCCGCGCATGGCTCGTCGACGCACTCAACCGCACACCTGATCCCGTCCAGGCGTTTCGCGACGCCAGTGCGGAAGTGGCCCGCTGGGAGTCCCGCGACCATCTCACCCCGTCCGAGCCACAGATCGCGGTGGGCGCGGGGATCGAACAGCAACTGTCCAAATGGCGCGCGGGCATCCGCGCCGGCTCGCCGCTACCCTTCCGACCCGGCGAACGTACCGGCGCACCTGCGACCCAGTAATCGTGGGAGCACACTCTCCCGGTCGAGGCCTTCCGTTCCACAGCTAGATAGCCCGAACGCTTGCGCTGAGACGGGTGCACCACCGCCTGCTCATTCCTTGCGCGGTGAGGACGAACCCTCCGCTCCGCCACGGCGGCCGGGATGCCGGGATGCCGGGATGCCGGGCCAGCGTGAGCGCGAATCCCGCGGCATACCGGGGAAACAGGCGAACGGCGTCGCCCGGCGGGCCGTCCGGATCAAGCAGGGCTAGAGCAGCGGCAGAAGCTTTGCCCGGAGCGCCTCGACCCGCGTAAGCATGGCCTCATCCAGCTCCTCGGGCCTGAGCTTGCCCATGATCCTCTCCAGCACGCGCGCCTCCTCAGGGTCGATCGACCCATCGCGCTCGGCGATCGAAACAAGTTGATCGAGTTCCGCCGGATCCAGCCGGCCGTCATCCTGAAAGCATTTGATCGAGGCGATGGCGATCTCGAGGTGGCTGTGTTGTTCCTTCATGAACCTGTCTCCTGAACATCGGTTTGATCACTGGTGGCCTGGGCGAGCCGCTTCTGCAGATCATCGCGCATGGCCACGATTTCCGCGGCGAGGTTCCGGCGAGCGGCCATGCCGTCGCGGTGGATCTGCCGCACTTCCTCGACCGTGCTGATCAGCGTCTCATTGACGGTGCGCAACGTCTCCAGGTCGACGATCGATCGCTGGTTGGCACGCGCCGCGCCCACGGTGGCCGCGTGCACCATCTCGGCGTTCTTGCGCATCAGCTCGTTGCTGGCGTCGTCGATGGCGTTGGCCAGCTCCACCGCGCTGCGCTGGTCGGCCAGCGACAACTGGATCGCGAACTGGTTGCGCCACATGGGTATGGTCACGTCCCGAACCGCGCTGAACTTCTCGATCAGCTGGATCGCATTCGCCTGGATCAGCCGGATCATCGGCAGGGTCTGTTCCGCCACCTGCTGCAGTACCTGCAGGTCCGATACCCGCTTGTCGATGAGGCGCAGCGCGTTGTCCAGTTCCGCCCGGCGCACGCGGGAGTCCGGATCATCCTGACCGCGCAGCGCCTCCAGCTCCTGCTGCAGCTCGCCGATGCGCACCCGCCCGGCGGCAATGTGGATGCCGAGCTGGTGGCGCTCTTCGCGCACGATCTCGTGCATCTGGTCGTACTCGCGCACGCGCTGCTGCTGCGTGGACTGCGTGTTGCCGACATCGATCATCAACTGATCGATCTGCTGGTTGGTGGTGCTGTAGCGCTGCACCAACTCCCCTTTCCCGGCCTTCATGCGATCCAGCAACGGACCGATGATCGGTACGCTCGATCGCTCGTTCAGGCCTGCGAGCTTGAGGCTGCGGGCAATCCGCACCACCTCGCCCAGCTTTTCGCCGCTGCTGTCGAGATCGGCATTGCGAACCTTCTCCAGCAACTGCGTGCTGAACGTGGTGGTGCGTCCGGCCGCCTCCCGACCATAGCTGTGAAGGTTGCCGGGACTGAGATCCTGCAGTGCCCTGGCCGCCTCCATCACCTGCTCGATGTCCGCAGTGGAGAGGCCCAGGTCCCGGAGCGCTGCGTCGCTTAGCGCCGGCGATATCGGTGCCGGGTGGTCGTTCGGGGTGGGGTCGGTCATGGGAGCGTCCTCATCGGGGCGTGGAATCGTCGGGAGAGAATGAAATCGGTGGAGCTCCGCTCGGCGCATCCGATGCAAGGTCCTGCACGGAATCGAGCGAACCATGGCTGCCTGAAGCGCCGCCTGCGCGCTCAGCCCGGCGCGGAGCATGCGCTGCTGGTCGAGCAGCATTTCGACGTGGGGCAATATCCGCCGCGCCCGCTGGGTCAGCTGCCGGTGGTGAATGACCATCAGTCCGAGGTGGCTCGCGGTCGTGCTCAGGCTGGTGCTCAGCGTGGCCAGATGGTGCAGCCCCCGCTGTTGCTCGTCAGTCGGAGGCTGGCCGACAAGCCGGCTGGACTGCCGATCGAGTTCCTCGATCGCGGCGCGCAGCGCAACGCCGAGGGCCTCCAGTTGTTGATCATGTTCGGCCAGCCGGCCTAGCTGCTGGCGGGCCTGCAATACATGCACCCCGAGCTCGCTGCGCAGGGCGTTGGCCTCGACCTGCAGCGTGATATCTCGGCCCAGCAGACGACCCAGCCACCCGACGCTGCGTCGCAGCGCGGCAGGTTCCGCCGCCAGCACGATCCGGTGGATCGCCTGCAGGTGCTCGAGCAGGCCCGGTGCCGGCGACGCCGCCAGCGTGGCACGAGCCTGCTGCTGCAGCCGACGGTGTTGTTCACCGTCATCCGCCGGGATGTTTCCCGGGCCGCCGGTCCCCGATGCCGGTGCCGGGCCCGTGATCAAGGGAGCGACCCTTCGCCGGATTGACCCGGTTTCGACGCCTCTGCCTGCGCCTGTTCGCTCAGGAATCGCAACCGCGCCAGTTCGGTACCGAACGCGACCTCCCTCGCCTCCCTGGCCTTTGCCCTGCGCTTGCCACTGTCCACGGCCGCTTCGGGCGCGTCCGTGTCCTGCTCGAGCCGGTCCGACAGTTCGATCAGCGCTTCGTTGAGCATGTTCTGCCGCGCCAGGGTGGCGCGCAGGATGTCGAACATCGACGTCTGCAGCGTTTCCGCGCCGGGGTCCACCGATGCGCCAGGCGCTGCTGCCGCCGGCTTGAGCGCCTGCAGATTGCCCGCGATGTCGGCCAGCTGCGCCACCATGCGTCCGCCGACGTCAGCCTCCTCGCCGCCCATCGCCTTGTTGCGCATGAAATCCACCTTGATCTGCGCCCAGCGCGCCTGCTGCGCGCTACTCATGATGCCGCGGATCTCGGCCAGCTTGAGCAGGTTTTCCTCCGCTCCGCTCGTCAACAGCTGCGACTCACCCAGATAGTGGTCGGACACGATCTGCTGCAGCTCCGGGTCGTTCATCACGGGCGAGATCTTCTCCGCCAGCTTGTTCATGTTGCGGTAGCTGCCCTGCAGCTTGAAGGCAGGCTCGACGCGGTACTTGTCGGCCTGCGAAGCACTCTCGATATACGCCTTGTTGACCCGGTAGACGATGTCGCGCACCTTCATCAGGCGCTGCAGCACCGCCACGATCTCGTTGATCTCGGCGCCGCTGTAGCCATGCTTCAGCGCGTTGTTCGACACCTCCTTGCCGCTCGCCTTGTCCATCAGCAGGTAGAGGTCGTCCATGTCGCGGGTGGCCATGGGCGCCAGCACCGGGTTCGACGTCAGGCTGTTCTCGATGTAACTGAGCAGGAACGATTCTTCCATCCCGCCCAGCACGTCGCCGAGGTTGTAGATGTCGGCGCGGTTGGCCAGCATGTCCGGAATCCGGAAGACCTCGCCCGACTCCGTATAGGGGTTGCCTGCCATCACCACTGCGAACTTCTTGCCGCGCATGTCGTAGCTGCGCGTCTGGCCTCGCCACACACCCTCCATGCGCCGCGTGCCGTCGCACAGCGAGATGAACTTCTGCAGAAACTCCGCGCTCGTGTGCTGGATGTCATCGACGTAGAGCATCACGTTGCTGCCCATTTCCAGCGCAAGGTTCAGTTTCTCCAGCTCCTCGCGGGCGTTGGCGTCGGGAGCGCGAGCCGGGTCCAGTGAACGAACCTCGTGGCCCAGCGCAGGGCCGTTGATCTTCATGAAGACCAGGCCCAGCCGGTGTGCCACGTACTCCATGAGCGTGGTCTTGCCGTATCCGGGTGGGGAAATCATCATCAGCAGACCCATCAGGTCGCTGCGTTTTCCCTCGCCGGCGGTGCCCATCTGCTTGGCGAAGTTGTCGCCGATCATCGGCAGATAAACCTCGTTGATCAGTCGGTTGCGCACGAACGAGGTCAACGGCCTGGCCTTAAACGAGGACAGCCGCATGGCCTGCCGTTCCTGCTGGACCACTTCGGCGCGCAGCGCGAGGTAGCGCTGGAATCCCGGCACGAACTCGGTCAGGTGTCGCCGAAAGCGCGCGAGTGAGTCATCGATCGAGAGCTCCAGCCGCCCGCCGTCGATGCGTGGGTGCTGGCCCAGCAGGCCGGTCACTGTCGCCGACATGTCCGCGTTGCGCACCGTGACCTTTAGCGCACGCCCATGCAGGTAGAGCGCAGCGGCCTCGGCGGCGAAGCGTGCATGCCGGGCCAGCTCCGGCCGTGCCGCGATCGCCGAGATCGCCTGCTGCACCAGCAGCCATCGCACCGGCGGTCGCTGCTCGTGTTGCGCCAGGGTTGCCTCGAACACCGCACCGGCATCACTGCCGCGCAGGGCTTCGCGCAGCGCCTTGTCCAGCGCATCGGCGCTGGCGCTGGCCACGAACTCGGGGGTTGCCCCGGTAATGCTGTCGATAAGGTAGACGGCCGCATCGGCGGCCCGCGCATTGATCTGCGGGATGGCGCACGGCTCCGAACAGGCATCGCTGCGGATGGCCTCGGCCAGCTCGTCGTGCAGTCCCGCCAGTGCGGCGGCGCCGGTGCTGAGCGCATCGATGGCGCGTGCCGTCCGGATGCGCGCCGTCCACTCGTCGCTGGACGCCTTGGAGCGTGCCCAGAAGCTGAAAGCAAGCGCTCGCGCGGCCGGTGGTTGCACCAGCGTGCCGGCGGTGCGATGCAGGTGCAGCAGGGCCTTCAGAATCAGCGTTGCGTCGTGGTCGTGGATGCCCTTCTCGTAGCCGTCGCGGTAGCGCGGCGCCGCATGCTCGCGCACTGCCTTCGCCAGGGCATCGGGATCCTGTGCCAGCTGCTGCAGGCGCGCCAGAGTTAGGCCGTCACGTGATGCGACGGCGGCGTCCAGCATCTGCCCGGCGAGGTACTCGCCCCGGTAGAGCTCCGGCGACTCCGATTCGAGCGAGACGGACCAGAACGGCTCGAGCGCCGCCAGCTCCGGGTTTTCGATCGGCTCCATGAAATCCGTGCCGGTGAGGTGCACAGCCAGCGTGTCGCCCCTTGGCAGCAAGGTGAGGTCGAGCGGCTGGGTATTGACGCTGAAGCGGTGCCGCGGCCCCAGCCTGATGACGTTCCCGCCGTCCTCGAACAGGTCGCTGCGGTCGCGCAGGGCGCGGACCGCCTGGTCGCGGGCGGCCTTGATCCGCGCCTCGACATCATCCGCCTTCACCGAGTCTTTCAGCTCGCGCAGGCGCAACACCAATTCGCGCAGTTTCTGGATCAGCGGATCGCTGGCGAAGAACGCATTGAGCGCATCCGCGCTGTCGAAGCGTTCGGTGCGCCTGCCAAGCCCCTCAAGGATGCGCTGCGCTGCATCCATCACCGAGGCCGCCTTGCGCTGGCGCTCGTCGAGCAGCACCTGCTTGTGGCTCTGGAACGCCTCAAGCAACTCCTCGCGCTTGTCGAGGATGTCGCCCAGAAACTGCTCGTGCTCACCGAACTGGCTCTCGATCTCCTCCAGTTGCACCATCAACCGTGCCAGCTGTTCGTCGGCCTTTTCGGGCGTGCCGGCCATGCCCAGCGCGCTGGTGACGGACTGGCCGAAGAGCGTGAACTGGGCGCCGAACTGCGCTATCGCTTCGGCCGATCCGAGCGACTTGCGACGCAGCTCCGCACGCGCCCTGGCCTGGTTGAGCCGCGCGTAAAGCGCCGACAGCCGGTCGACCACCTGTGTGCGCTGGGCCGGGTCGTCTACCTTCAACGACGCCAGCAACTCCGACAGCATGTCCATGTCAGCGGACATCGTCCGCATCTGTTCGAGACATTCGACCAGTTGGGTCGCCGTGGCAACTTTCTGGGCCAGCTGATCGAGTTCGTCGACACGCTTTTCGAACGGTGCAAACACCGTGGCGCTGGAGAGGAACCTGCCGGTGGCGGCGCCGACGCGCTCATGTGCCTGCGTCAGCTCGTCCGACATCGCGTCGAGGGCAGCGGTGTCGATGTATCGGTAGTCGCGGATCGTCAACAGATGCCCGCGCAGGGCAGCGATCTCTTTCAGGCCGGTGACATAGTCCTCGACCCGGGTCCACCCGTCCGGCTGCAGGCGGCCAAGCAGCGCGCGATGCTGTGCCCTGGCCTGCTCCATCGCCTGATCGGACTGGCGCCGGATCTCCACCACCTTCTGGAACTCGTCCAGCACCGATTCACTGGTCGCGGCCACCTCGTGGAGCAGGCTGGCCAGCCCGTCGACGTGCTCGTCGTCAATCCAGTGATGAAGGTCGAACAGGCGACGGGTGTTGTGGGCGAGCAGTTCGTAGCGCCGGGCATTGACGTCCTCGCTCGCGATGTCGCGGGCCAGGTCATAGACATTGGAAATCGCCCGCACCCATTCGGCGTTGCCGATCCGCCCCATGAAGGTGCCGCTGGGGGGACGCTGTGCCGCGAACTCGTCGCTCGTGAACGGCGTCTGCCACACCTGCATCTGGTGCACCCGGGTGGGCTCATCGTTGCCGGCGTGGAACAGCACCATCCGGCCATCGGCCAACTGCGCATGGCCGTGCGCCAGTATCGGCGGCTGCAGCTGGCGCTGAACCAGGTTGTAGACCAGCAGCGCAGCCATGCCGCCCTGCGGCTCATAGAAGACATAGAGCACGTCTTCGCCGTTGGGCGAACGAATGGTGCGCTTGTACTGCATGCCGGCAACCGCGGCATCGAACGCCTTGTGTTCACCGTTCTGCAGGTAATACCCGCCGGGAAAAATGATGCCGTGGTCTTCCGGCAACTGGATGCAGGCCTGCACGATCGCGTCGACTCGCGAGACCTTGCCGGTCGTGGTGTTGAACACCAGCCCACGCCATTGCGCCTCGCGATAAGGCAGCACCTTGAGCAGAATCAGTGAACCGACGCGTGCGAATGCCACCTGTGCGTCGTCCAGCGACTGGGTGCGATCCTCCACCGGCTCGCTGTAGACGCCCTGACCGGTTTCGGTGTTGTTCTCGACCTTGATGGTGAGGTCGCCGCCGATGGTCTCGACGAACAAGGTGTCCAGGATGTTCAGGTGCGGAAAGCGCCCGCTCACTTCCATGTCCTTGGTTGCCCGGACCCACTCGAAATCGAAGGCCGGCGGCATCGCGATGTCGCGCTCGCCGCGACTGTCGATGTAGTTCACCTCGCCCTGCGCCGACAGTTGCCAGCGGAACACGCGCGCGTCGGTCGATTTCAGTCCCACCTGAAAAGCGGCCAGCAGCTTGCCTTCCTTGATCTGCAGCTGCAGCAGGCGCGCTTCCTTGTAGTACTCGTACAGCTCGTTGAAGTCGCGCTGGAACTGCGGCTCGGCGAGGAAGCTGCCGGCGATCTCCACCGGCGTCACGTCATAACCTTCGGCCGTTTTCACCAGGCGATACAGGCTGAACACGTCGGCGACAGCGGTGCTGGCCTTCAGGCCGAGAAACACGTTGTAGCCGAACAGCAGCAGCTCACCGACCTGCACGATGTCGCGACCGACCGCATTCTGTTCGCTGCGCACGCGCAGACGGCCGACGATCTCCATCCTGGAATCGCCGAATTCCTGCAAACGCCTGGCATTGAGCGCCTCGGCGGTCTCGTGCAGGCGTCGCCCCTGCACGGTCAGGCGCTTGCGCAGCACCTCGTAGGCGCCGCCCTGCGCCACCGCCTGGTCCAGCGAGTCGGTGGCGTCGCGGTTGATCGGATCAGTCATGCTCGTTCAGTCCTTGGAAGGCGAAAGCGCGAGCGCGCACGTCGCGTGGACAGGCTCACTACCTCACGCCTCGGCCGACAGATCCGACGCGGGCGCACCGGTCAGCTTGCTCAGCAGCTGCTGCATCGCGGGGCTGGATCCGGTGATGCCCTCGATCGCCTTGCCGATCGACATGCCCTTGGTCAACGCATCGAACACGCCGCCGTCGCCACCGATCAGCTCGATGTTCGCGCCCTGGAGTGCCTGGCCGATGACGCCGGCACTTTCGCGGGACACCTCCTTGCCCGCTTCCAGCGTCGCCAGCACCTGCCGCAGGGTCGTCTCCAGCTGCATGCGGAACTCCTCGTGCGAGCGCGCTTCCGGGCTCATCCTGCCCATCGCCTCGAACTTCGACGTGAGGCCCTCGGACTCGGCCGACATCTTGCGACCCACGGCATCGGCTTCGGCCACGCCCATCGCCATGGTGGCATCGGCCCTGGCCTGGCCCATCTTGGCCTGACCGCCGGCCTCGGCTTCAAGGCGCTCGGCCAGCACCCGGGCCTCGGCGTTGCCCTGCTTGTAGTTGGCGTCCGCCTTGGACTCGATCACGCGCGCTTCGGCCACGCCGGTCTTCTCGATCGCGCCGGCCATGGCCTCCTTGACTTGCGCATCGGCCAGGCCGGGTGCGGCCCGCTCTGCGCGGGTGCCCTCGGCGATGATCTTCTTGGCCTCGGACTGCTTGCCTGCCGCCACCAGCTCGGCCTCGGAGCGCACCGTCAGCTCGTTCGCGCGGTGGCGCGCCGCCTGCTCCGCTGCCTCGGCCGACTTCACGTCCATCACCAGCTTTTCCTGCGCCTGCGCCTCCGCCGCCAGGATCGCCACCTGCTTGGCACGATCGGCCTCGGCCACCTGGCGGGTCTCCTTGATCTTCTCCTCGGCCACGGCGACCGTCTGTTCGATCTGGGTGCGCTCGCGCACCACGTTGGCCACGTCCATGCGACCCTGCTCGACCACCTTGTCGCGCTCGACGCCCTGCAGCTGCACTTCCTTATCGGTGGTGACCTGCTCCAGCTGGCCCGCACGTGCAACGCGCTCGACCTCGATGGTCACCGCGCGCCGGCGGTTCTGCTCGGCCACTTCGACCTGGCGCAGCTGTTCCTGCTCGCGGATCTTGATCTGCTCGTCGGACTCCAGCCGCGCACGTTCCGCCACCAGCCGCGCCTCTTCACGAACCTTGGCGGTCTCGGCCTCCTCGCGCGCTTCCACCGTGGCGACCTCGCGCTTCTGCTTGGCCACCGCTTCGGCCTGCTGGCGCTCCATCTGCAGCATGTTTTCGCGCGTTTCGGTGTTCTTCTTTGTGATCGAGAGCCGCTCGTTCTGCTCCAGCTCGTTGGTGCGCACGTTCTGCATCGCGGTGAGCTCGGTAATCTTGCGAATACCTTCCGCGTCCATGATGTTGCTCGGATCCAGGTCCGCCTTGCGCGTCTGCTCCAGGTAGTCGATGGCCACGTCCTCGAGGACGTAGCCGTTGAGATCCTTGCCGATCACGTCCACGATCGCATCGCGGAATTCCTGGCGCTTCTCGAACAGTTCGATGAATTCAAAGCGCTTGCCGACCGTCTTCAGGCCCTCGGAGAACTTGGCGTTGAACAGTTCTTCCACCGCATTGCGGTCCGAGGCGCGTGCCGCGCCCACCGCCTTGGCCACGCGCAGCACGTCGGCCGCGGTTTCGTTCACCCGCAGATAGAACGCCACCGCGATGTCCGCACGCATGTTGTCGCGGCAGATCAGGCCTTCCTTGCCGCGGCGATCCACCTGCAGGGTGATCAGGCTGATCTGCATTTCCTCGGCCTTGTACAAGACCGGAATGATCAACGCCCCGGTGAAGTGCACCTTGGGCTGCGAGCTCAGGTCGTTGACGATCAGCGCAGTGCCCTGGTCGACCTTGCGGTAGAACGCCTTGAAGAGGCCGAACACGCCGAGCGCGAGCAGCAGCAGGACGCCGAGCCCGATCGCAAACGGGAGGACAAGAGGAAGTGACATGGGTTGCTCCTTTGCGGGAATCGTTGTGCCGTGGCTACTGCGCCCGGCCGTTTGGACAGGTCAGCGCTGGTTGAATTCGGCTTCGGAAATCACGGCGTGGGTGTGCGCCTGGGCGTCATGCGACAGCAACACCACGCGTTCGCCGCGCGCCAGCGTTTCGCCGGCAGACGACCGCACCTGCAGGATGAGGCCGGCGCCGCCGTCGTCGAACGCCGCACGCCCGCCTTGCGCGTCCACCTGGGGCGAGATCACCGTGCCCACGCGGCCGATGATCGATGCGTTGGCAGAGAACTGCAGCCTGGCCAGCCAGCGGCTGAGCGGCCGCAGCAGCAACGAGGTCAGCAGCGCGCCGGGTACCAGCACCGCAAGCAGGGTTCCGATGCCGGCCAGTACGCGTAAACCTTGGGACAGATGCCCCAGCAGCGCCAGGTGCACGAAGTACGTGCCCAGCCAGCAAAAAAAGGAAAGCGCGGTCAGCACGATCATGATCGGCACCCGGGCGAGCCCGAGCCTGGCGAGCACGCCTGCGGTGGCTACCGAATCGACCCCGTCCGAATGCCCGGGCATGCCGTGCGCAGCGTGAGCGTCCCCCAGCAGCAGGCCGTCCATTGCGTCGACATGAAAAAGGCCGGTCATGGCCAGCAGCCAGTACACCACGCAGAACGCCAGCAGCACGCTGTAGACCACGGTCGGGAAGGTGAGACAGGTCTGGAGGAACTCATGCATGACGGGCAACCGGTGCAACGACTGGCCGGGCAAACGGCTGCGCCAAGGGTGCAGGCAGGCGTGCCGAGCCGATGCGGCTCGTGAAGGCGAGCCGGGCACTGGCGGCAAGAGAGTGCGGCGAGGAGCCTCCAGACGCGCTGCGCGAGCCGTCGGACACCACCGCGGCCAACACCACGCGGTTGAGGACTTCAGACGCCATCGTTGGCTTCAATGCGGTCTTCCCTGCCATGCGGAGCGCCGTCTCGGACGTCGCCCCGGCAGCGCCGCTGGCCGGCTGCGGCAGACGCTTCCACGTCTCGCCGTCAGGCCTGCACAAGGCGCAGAACACGTGGGTTCGCCCGTTCAAAAACGCTGTCTCGGGTTCACGTGAACCGCGCTTTCAGGAGTTCCCCCACCCCAGGGGCGAGTATGCGGCAACGGCAGCGAATCCGCAGCACATACCCGGCTCCCTCGGGCCGCTCGGGCAGTCAGGTTCCCCGCCGCCACCACACCGGAGTGGCGCCCGCCGCTACGCCGTGAAACTAGGACTGCGGGCAATCGCCCAACAGGCGGGTGGCCTGCTTGGCGCAGTCACTGGCGGGCGGCGTGCCGGGCGGACAGCACGTCGGCTACCTCGCGCAAGGACAGCCCGCGCGCGCGCAGCGCGACGATGAGATGAAAGATCAGGTCTGCGGCTTCGCCCAGCAGCTCTTCGTCGCCTTGCACCACCGCCGCAAGCGCGGTCTCGACCCCTTCCTCGCCGACTTTCTGCGCAATGCGGCGGATGTCGCCCTCGAACAGGCGCGTGGTGTAGCTGCCCTCGGGACGCTCGGCATGACGTTGCGCCACCAGCGCATCCAGCTCGCCCAGAAAGCCGAGCGGCGGGACGACGTCGGTACCGAAGCAGCTCGAGGTGCCGGTATGGCAGGTTGGGCCGTGGGGCAGCGCACCCACCAGCAGCGTGTCCGCGTCGCAATCGGCACGAATCGACTGCACCGCCAGCACGTGGCCGGAGCTCTCGCCCTTGGTCCACAGCCGCTGCTTGGAGCGACTGAAGAAAGTGACGTGGCCGGTCTGCCGTGTCGCCTCCAGCGCCGCCGCATTCATGTATCCCAGCATCAGCACTTCGCCGCTGAGTGCGTGCTGCACGATGGCGGGCAAGAGGCCGTCGCCCTTGGCCCAGTCGAGGCGGGACAGCGGGTTCTGGGGCTCGGTCATGAGGAAACTCTTCTGGACGATGGAATGGAGGCGCGCGGTGTCGCGACAGCCCCGGACGTTGGCCTGCGTTACGCGGCAGGGTCCGCAGGCCGGACCGCCACGCCCTGCCCGGCCAGGTACTGCTTCAGCTGGGGAATCGCGATGGTGCCGGCATGGAAAACGCTGGCGGCCAGCGCACCGTCCACATCGGCCTGGGTGAATGCTTCACGGAAATGTTCCGCCGCCCCGGCACCGCCGGAGGCGACCAGCGGCACGTGGCAGAGCGCCCGAGCGGCACGCAGTTGCTCCAGATCGTAGCCCTCGCGCACGCCATCGCTGCCCATGCAGTTGAGCACGATCTCGCCGGCACCGCGACGCTGCGCCTCGACCATCCAGTCGAGCGTGCCGCGCGACAGCGCCTGGGTCTTGTCCGGATCGCCCGTGTACTGGCGCACGCGCCACTGGCCGTCGGCGTCGCGCAGTGAATCGATGCCGACCACCACGCACTGCACGCCGAAGGCCTGCGCGAGTTCGTCGATCAGTTCGGGACGTTCCAGCGCGGGCGAGTTCACAGAGATCTTGTCGGCGCCGGCATGCAGCACGGCGCGCGCCTCCTCCACCGAGCGGATGCCGCCGGCCACGCAGAACGGAATGTCGATTACCCGCGCCACGCGCTCCACCCAGGTGCGGTCCACGCTGCGCCCCTCGGGGCTGGCGGTGATGTCGTAGAAGACCAGCTCGTCGGCGCCCTCGTCGCGGTAGCGCAGTGCGAGGTCGACGATCTCGCCCATCACGACGTGGTCGCGGAAGCGCACGCCCTTGACCACCTGGCCGTCGCGCACGTCCAGGCATGGAATGATGCGGCGACTCAGCATGCGAGCGCCTCTTCGAGCGCAAAGCGGCCCTCCAGCAGCGCCCGACCCAGGATCACGCCGCCGGCGCCGACGTCGCGCACGGCGCGGATGTCCGCCAGCGAGCGCACGCCGCCGGAGGCCTGCACGGTCAATTCCGGCGCAATGTCCGCCAGGTGGCGATAGAGCTCAAGGTTGAAGCCCGCCAGCATTCCGTCGCGTTCGATATCGGTGCACAGCAGATGGCGTGCACCGCGCTGCGCGTACCACGGCGCGAGCTCGTCCAGGGTGCGTGCGCCGGTTTCGGTCCAGCCGGCACTGGGCAGTGACCAGCGGCCGTCGACGCGGCGGGTGTCGAGCGCGATCGTAAGGCGCTCCGGGCCATAGGTATCGAGCCATGCCGCAACCGTGTCGGGATCGCCGATGGCGATGCTGCCCAGCACCACCCGCTGCACCCCCACATCGAACAGCCGCCGCAGGTCGTCTTCATCGCGCACACCCCCACCGGCCTGCACCCGCAGGCCGTCGGCCGCCATCGCCCGGATCACCGCCAGGTTCGCGATCTGGCCGGAGCGCGCACCGTCCAGATCCACTACGTGCAGCCAGGACGCGCCCTCGTGCAGATAACGCCGGGCCAGCTCCGCCGGATCGTTCGAGTAGGTGGTCTGCTGCGCATAATCGCCCTGGCGCAGGCGGACCACGCGGCCATCGCGAAGGTCGATCGCGGGAATGATGTCGAAGCTCATAGGCTGAGAAAATTCCTGAGAAGTCTGGCGCCGACCGCGGCAGAGCGTTCGGGATGGAACTGCATCCCGTGGAAATTGCCGCGGGTGATCACCGCCGAGAACGGGCCACCGAAATCCGCCGTGGCCAGCGTGTAGTCGCCGACCGGCACCGCATAGCTGTGCACGAAATAGGCTTGCTCGCCTGCAACCAGTCCGGCCAGCAACGGATGAGGGCGCACCGGCGCCAGCGCGTTCCACCCCATGTGCGGCACGCGCAGGCCCGGTGCCTCGCGGAAGCGGCGCACCCGGGCATCGATGACGCCCAAGCACTCGGTGTCGCCCTCTTCCGAATGCGCGCACAGCAGCTGCATGCCCAGGCATACGCCCAGCACCGGCTGGGTCAGCGAACGCATCAGCTCGACCAGGCCCAGCTCGCGCAAACGGGCCATGCCCGGACCGGCCGCGCCCACGCCGGGCAGGATCACCTTGTCGGCACCGCGGATCGCGTCCGGATCGGCGGTGAGCGCCGCCTCCACGCCGAGGCGCTGCAGCGCATAGCGCACCGAGCCGATGTTCGTACCGCCCGCATCGACCAGCACCACGGCCATCAGAGCGTCCCCTTGGTGCTGGGCAGCTCGCTGCCTTCGCGGCGGATCGCCTGGCGCAGGGTGCGCGCCACCACCTTGAAACAGGCCTCGACCATGTGGTGCGCGTTGTCGCCATTCACCGTGAGGTGCAGGTTGGCGCCCAGCGTCTCGCACAGCGAACGGAACACGTGCGGCACCAGCTCGGTCGGGATGTCCCCCACGCGCTCGCGCGGGAAGCTGCCCTCGAACACGAAGTACGGCCGGCCGGACAGGTCCAGCGCGGCGCTGGCGAAGGATTCGTCCATCGGCAGCGTGAAGCCGTAGCGGCCGATGCCGCGCTTGTCGCCCAGCGCCTGCTTCAGCGCCTGGCCGAGTGCCAGTGCGCAGTCCTCCATCGTGTGGTGCTCGTCGATGTGGGTGTCGCCGTCGCAGGTCAGCTCCAGCGCAAAGCCGCCGTGCTTGCCGATCTGCTCGAGCATGTGGTCGAAGAAGCCCAGCCCGGTGTGGATCTTCGGCTCGGCCACCCGATCCAGATCCACGCTCACCGTGATGCGGGTTTCCTTCGTGTTGCGCTGGACCGTGGCGGTGCGCGGCGCATCGAGCAGGCGGTGCGCGATGGCCTCCCACGACTCGCCCTGCGGCCCCACGCGCAAACCACGCACGCCCAGGTTGGCGGCCAGCTGCAAATCGGTCTCGCGATCGCCGATCACCGCCGACGCCGCACGACTCCAGCCATCGTCGGCGAGGTAGTGGCGCAGCATGCCGATGCCCGGCTTGCGCGTATCGAGCCCTTCATGTGGAAAGCTGCGGTCGATCAGCTGCTCGCGGAACGTGATGCCCTGCGAAGCGAGGATGCGCAGCAGCAGCGCGTGCGGGCCGTCGAACGTGTCCTGCGGGAAGCTGGCGGTACCGAGGCCATCCTGGTTGGTGACCATGACCAGCTCGTAGCCGGCGGCCACGCAGCGCTGCAGTGCCGCGATCACGCCCGGCAGCAGCTCGAGCTTCTCGTAGCTGTCGATCTGTTCGTCCGGCGGCTCGACGATCAGGCAGCCGTCGCGGTCGATGAAGAGGATCTTGCGGCTCATGCAGGATTTCCCGAAAGCACGTCCAGCACGCGGGCGTTTTCCTCCGCCGTGCCGATGGTGATGCGCAGCGCATCGCCCAGGTTCGGATAGCGGCGCACGTCGCGCACTACGATGCCGGCGGCGAGCAAGCGCTGGTAGATAGCACCGGCGTCATCGAAGCGTACCGCCAGGAAGTTCGCCTGCGACGGCAGCACTTCGCGCACCCCGGGCAGCGCGGCGATCGCCGTGCGCATCCGCGCCCGCTCGGCCTTGATCTCAGCGATATGCCCGCGCGCCTGGGCCTGGCCGGCCGGCGACAACGCGGCCAGCGCCGCATCCACGCAGGGCAACGGCAGCGGATACGGCGGCATGATCCGGCGCAGCAGCGCGATGACTTCCGCGTTTGCCAAGAGCGTGCCGATGCGCGCTCCGGCCAGCGCCCACGCCTTCGAGAGCGTGCGCAGGATGCCGACATGCTCATGGCGGTCGATCAGCCCCGCCATGCTGCGTGCGTTGGCGAACTCGACGTAGGCCTCGTCGACGATCAGCAGCGCGCGCCCGGCGAGCGCCTGCGCCAGGCGTTCCACCGCGGCCAGCGGAATCACCTGCCCGGTCGGATTGTTGGGGGTACACACGAAGACCAGCTTCACCGCCGGGGTCACTGCTGCCAGCACGGTGTCGACATCCAGCGTGAAGTCGGCGGCCAGTGGCGCCTCGATCACCGCCGCGTTCTGGATGCGCGCGCACACCGCGTACATGCCGAAGGTCGGCGGCTGGATCAGGATCGCGTCCTCACCGGCGCGGCAGAACGCGCGCACCAGCAGGTCGATCGCCTCGTCGCTGCCGCGGCCCACCAGCAGCTGGTCCCGGCCCACACCGTAAAGCGCAGCCAGCGCGTCGACCAGCACGGCCGGTTGCGGATCGGGATAGCGGTGGCAACCAGCACCGGCCTCGCCGAACGGCGCCCACGCCGACTCGTTCGCGTTGAGCAGGATCTGCCCGCCGCTGGCCTCCATGCGCGCCGAGGAGTACGGCTGCATTGCGCGGATCTCCGCACGCGCCAGATCGAGCACGCTCATGCGCGGCCCTCCAGCACGTCCAGCCGCATCGATACCGCGCGGCGGTGCGCCTCCAGTTGCTCGGCAGCGGCCAGCGTCACCGTGCACGGACCGATCGCGCGCAGCCCATCGGCGCTCACCTCCTGCACGCTGATCTGCTTGACGAAGCTGGCCACCGACACGCCGCTGTAGCTGCGCGCATAGCCGTAGGTGGGCAGCACGTGGTTGGAACCACTGCAGTAGTCGCCGACCGATTCCGGCGTCCAGGCGCCCAGGAAGATCGAGCCGGCACTCTCAATGCCGTCGAGCAGCGCACGCGGCTCGGCGGTCTGGATGATCAGGTGTTCCGGTGCGTACTGATTGCTTACCGCCACTGCCTGGGCCAGCGAGTCGACTGCGATCAGGCGACTCTGCGCCAGCGCTTTGAACGCCGTCTCGCTGCGCGGCAGCGTGGCGCACTGGCGATCGACTTCCGCCGCCACCGCGTCGAGCAGCGCCGCGGAGGGGCTGAGCAGCACCACCTGCGAGTCCGGGCCGTGCTCGGCCTGCGAAAGCAGGTCGGCGGCGACAAAGGCCGGGTTCGCCTCACCGTCCGCGATCACCAGCACCTCGGACGGGCCCGCCGGCATGTCGATGGCCGCGCCGTCCGGATCACCGGACACCTGCAACTTGGCCTCGGTGACCCACGCATTGCCAGGACCGAACAACTTGTCGCACTTGGGCACGCTCGCCGTGCCATAGGCCATGGCGGCAATCGCCTGCGCGCCGCCAAGCTTGAACACGCGGTGCACGCCGGTGATGCGCGCGGCGTAGAGCACCGCCTCATCGCAGGTGCCGTCGGCGCGTGCCGGCGAACACAGCGCCACCTCGCGGCAGCCGGCGATCGCCGCGGGCACGCCCAGCATCAGCGCGGTGGACGGCAGCGGCGCGCTGCCGGCGGGTACGTACAGGCCGACGCGGGTGATCGGACGCAGCATGCGCTCCACGCGCACGCCCGGCGCGGTGTCCACGCCGACCGGGGTGGGCTGCGAGGCGCGGTGATAGGTTTCGATGCGACCGGCCGCTTCGCGGATCGCGGCCTTCAGGGTTTCATCGAGCGCCGCCTCCGCCGCGTCGAATTCGGCAGCCGTCACCTCGATGGCGTCGAGCGCGCAGCGGTCGTATTTCGCGCTCAGTTCGCGCAGCGCCGAATCACCGTGCGCGCGCACTTGGGCGATGATCGCCGCCACGCCCTGCTTGAGCTCGTCCGCGCGGGCCTGCGCCGGGCGCGCCAGCGCCTCGCGTCGGGCCGTTTGATCCAAGGTATTCCAGTCCAGCCGCTTCATGGTCTCGTGTCCTCGGGCTCGCTCAGGCGAGCATCTTTTCCACCGGCAGCACGAACATCTCGCGCGCACCGGCCTTCTTGATCTCTTCCAGCTGGCGCCAGCTCACCTCGCCCGCGCAAAGCGCCTGCAGCATCAGCTGGTCGGGCTGGCCGGCCACCGGCAGCAGCGTGGGCTGCGGGCCCCCGGGCAGCAGGCGGGTGACCGCCTCCAGCGTGCTGCGCGAGGTCTGCAGCAGCAGCAGGCGCGACTCGCGCACCTGGATCACGCCGTCCAGCCGCTTGAGCAGCAGCTCGATCATGTCGCCGCGCTCGTCCGCCGGCAGCGTTTGCGGGCCGGCCAATACGGCCTCGCTTTCCAGCAGCACCTCGACCTCGCGCAGCTGGTTGGCCACCAGCGTGCCGCCGCTCTGCACCAGATCGCAGATGGCATCGGCGGTGCCCAGCTTGGGCGCGATTTCGACCGAACCGGCCAGGGTCACCACCTGCGTATCCACGCCGTGCGAGCGCAGCCATTCGCCGAGCAGGCCCGGGTACGACGTGGCCACGCGCTTGCCGCCCAGGTCCGGTGCGCCGGCGTAGGCCATCTCCTGCGGCACGGCGATCGACAGCCGGCAGCGGCCGAAGCCCAGCGGACGCCACTCGTGCAGCGGCGCGGCATCCACCCCGGCCGTGAGCTGGAACTCGTTGAGCACGTTGCGCCCGACGATGCCCAGATCGCACACGCCCTGCGCGATCAGCCCGGGAATGTCGTCGTCGCGCACCAGCAGCAGGTCCACCGGCTCACCCTCGCCGAAGCAGAACAGCTTGTCGCGGCTCTGCCGAAAGCTCAGGCCGCAGCGGTTGAGCAGGTCCAGTGCCGGCTCGGTGAGCCGGCCGGATTTTTGCATCGCAATGCGCAGGCGGTCGCGCGTTTTCATGCCTTGTCCTTTTTCAATGCCGAACGACGTCGCGCACCGTGCGCGGCCGCCGCCAGATAACCGCCGCTGCCCTGGTTGAGATAGCGGGCGACGCGGCCGATGGTGGTGATGCTTACCGCGGTGCGCTCGTGGATCTCGCGATAGGCCACGCCGTCGAGCAGATACGGCACCACCCGCCAGCGATCCACCAGCACCTCCAGCTCCGCCGGGGTGCACAGGTCGTGCAGGAACGCCGACATCTCTCCGGCGTTCTTCAGCGACAGCAGCGCCTCGCACAGGCTCAATTCCGCAGACGCGGCAGGTGTCTCGGGATCGACGGAGCGACGCTTCATAATGTACTAACGCGTTAACACAATACGACGATTCTAGCGAGGCCTCGGAGCCTTGTCGAGCGGCATGACGAGGGGCATGCGGCCGCAGTGCGGTTGCGGTCCGCGAGCTGCGCCGGGCGCCGGACCATGCGACTCGCACGCCGCGTCGGCGCGCTGTCCGACACACTTTCCGAGCAGCGAAGCGGAATGCACCGGCATTGAGGTTTCTGTCCCGCCGGTCGAGGCCGGCCTCTGCTGGCAGGCCTGCCGCTGCTGCGCGGCTTCCCGCGAGTTTCCTCAGCGGATGGACCGGCTGTGCGCCGCCGCGGCCGAGTCGAGCCGCTGGCACAAGGCATCAATCAAGCCGCCGTCCAGCACGGCGTGCACGGGCACGCGCCACCATCCCGGCCGGGCAAACCGCTGGCATTTGATGGCGTCCTTGTCGGTCATCAGCAGCGGACCGTCGCCAGCGATCGCCAGGTCGTCGGGAACAAACGCGTGGTGGTCGGCGAAGGCGTGTGCCGTCACGTCGAGCCCCTGCGCGCGCAGGCTGTCGAAAAAGCGATCGGGGTGGCCAATGGCGGCAACGGCGTGAACCGGCTCGCCGATAAATGAGGACAGCGGGCGCACGACGTAATCCGTGAGCGACACCGCCGTGTCGCCGGCCAGCCGCATGGCGAACTCACCCTGCCCCGCCTCACCGTTGCAAACGCGAAAATCGACATGACGCAGGCGCGACAGCGGCTCGCGCAGCGGGCCGGCAGGCAGCAGCCGGCCGTTGCCGAACCGCCGCGCGCCGTCGATCACGCAGATCTCCACGTCGCGGGCCAGCGCGTAGTGCTGCAGCCCGTCGTCGGCAATCACAATGTTGCAGCCGGCCTGCAGCAGCAGCGCCGCGGCGGCGGGACGATCGCGCCCCACGGCCACCGGCACGCCACTGGCGCGGATCAGGCAGGGTTCGTCGCCGTAGCGGGCCGGATCGGGCTGATCGTCCAGCAGCGCCGGCTCGCGCTGCGTACCGCCGTAGCCGCGGCTGACCACCCCAGGACGCCAGCCGCGCGCGATGAGGGCGTCGACCAGCGCCAGCGTGAGCGGCGTCTTGCCGGTGCCACCAGCGGTGAGGTTGCCCACCACCACCACCGGCACTGCCAGCCTCGTGCTGCGCAGCCAGCCGATGCGGTGCAGGCCGCGACGCAGCGCGGTGAGCGCGCCGTAGAGCCACGCCAGTGGATACGTCCAGAGCGGCGTGCCGCGCGTGCCGTACCAGCTCGCCTGCAGCGTGTCGGCCAGCGCCACGGCCCGTCAGTCGCTGGCGGGCTGATGGAACTGCATGCGATGCAGCGCCGCGTAATGGCCTTGCATTGCCAGCAGCTCGGCATGCGTGCCGCGCTCCACGATGCGCCCCTGATCCATGACCGCGATCTGGTCGGCGCCCTCGATGGTCGACAGGCGATGGGCAATCACCAGCGTAGTGCGATCCTTCATCAAACGCTGCAGCGCCTGCTGGATCAACCGTTCGGACTCGGTGTCCAAGGCACTGGTGGCCTCGTCCAGCACGAGAATGGGGGCATTCTTGAGAATGGCCCGCGCAATGGCGATGCGCTGGCGCTGGCCACCGGAAAGCATGCCGCCGGCCTGCCCGATCGGGCTGTGCAGCCCCATCGGCATGCGGCTGATGAATTCCATCGCGTTGGCCGCTGCGGCCGCCGCCTCGATGTCCCCATCGCTGGCCCCGGCCAGCTCGCCATAGGCGATGTTCTCGGCGACGGTGCCGTCGAACAGCACCACGCTCTGGCCCACCCAGGCGATCTGCCGCCGCAGCGAACCCAGCGTGTACCCCAGGTAATCCTCGCCATCGAGCACGATGCGGCCTTCGCTCGGCTCATAGAAACGCGGCAGCAGGCTGACCAGCGTGCTCTTGCCACTACCGGAGCGCCCCACCAGCGCGGTGACGGTGCCGGGCTGGCAGCGCAGGTCCACGCCGCGCAATGCCTCAGCTTCGCTACGCGGGTAACGCAGTCTTACGCTTTCAAACCGTATGTCGCCGCCGGTGCGTTCGATCACGCGGGTGCCGTGATCCGCTTCAGGAGAGAGATCGATGACCTCGAACAAATCTTCTGCCGCCGAAATGCCCCGCTGGATGTTGGCCTGGACGTTGGCCAAGCGCTTTAGGGACGGCATCATCGCGCCCATGGCGGTAAGGACCGCAATGAATACACCGGAGGAAATCTGGTCTATCTCGTCCGGGCGCGTCGCCAGCAGCACCAGAACCGCCAGAGCGCCAGCCGCTACCGTCTGGATAGCGGTACTGGACGCTGCACTGGTCGCCGCGATTTTCAGATTCAGGCGCCGCGTGCGCATGGTTACGTCGTCGAAACGACCCGCCTCATGCGGCTGACCACCGTAGATGCGCACTTCGCGGTGCGCACCTACAGACTCTTCAACCGTACCGGTTACCGAGCCCATCGACCCCTGGATGCGCCGACTGATGGCGCGATAGCGCCTACTGACTACCGAAGCGATCAGCATCACCAGCGGGATCATCACCAGCAGGGCGAGCGTAAGGTATGCACTCTTGGTCAGCATTACGACGAACATGCCGATGACGGTGACGCCTTCGGTCACGGCGATCTTCACTGCATCGGTGGACGCCGATGCCACCTGCTCGGAGGTGTAGGTGATCCGGGAAATCTGCTGCCCCGATGGCTCGCTGCCAAAGAACGTGGCCGGCAACCGCAGATAGGATGCGAACACGTCCCGCTGAATCGCCTGCACCACGTTGCGACCGATATAGGCAATGCCGTAGTTGCTGACGAACGTGCCGATGCCGCGCACGCTGAAGATCGCCATGATCCAGATCGGCATCCAGAAGATCAGATAGGGATCTTTCCTCGCGAACAGGTCATCGAACATCGGCTGCAGCAGGCTGGTGAACAGGGCGAGGCCGCCACCGTCGATTGCCATACCCAGCATCGCCAGCAGCGCCACGGTGCGGTAGCTCCGGGTATAGCCGAGCAGGCGGCCATAAACCCTGCGCGTCTCGGCATCCCAGATGCCCACCTTGCCGGGCTTTTTGGTCACCGTCCCGACCCTAGCGTCGGCGTGGTGGCGATCGACAGCTTGGTGAAACCGAGCTGGCCCAGCGCGTCCATGGCGGTGACCACGTATTGGTGCGGCGTCATCGCATCGGCGCGGATCACCACCTGGCCATCGCGGCGATCGCCCGCGTTCTGCTCGAGCATGCGCTTGAGCGGCTCGATGCCCTCGCCCATCACCTCGTCGCTGCCCACGTAGAAGCGGCCGTCGCGATCGATCATCACGGTGAGCACGGGCTGCTGCACGTCACGCTCTTCCGCGCTGGCCTTGGGCAGGGTCACCTGCATGCGCGAGTGCTGCACGAAGGTGGTGGTGAGCACGAAGAACATCAGCAGCGTGAGCAGCACGTCGATCAACGGGATGACGTTGATCTCGAAATCATCGCGTCGGCGGTCCGAACCGATACGCATTGCTATCAGCCTGCCGCCGGCGCGCGGCGCGGACGCGGCACTGGGGTCGTGGCACCGACGGTGAGGTCGTCCAGCAGCGCCGTGGCCTGCTTCTCCATTTCCACGCAATAGCCGGTGACGCGGGAGCGGAAGTAGCGGTGCAGCACGTAAGCGGGAATCGCCACGACCAGGCCGGAGGCCGTGCAGATCAGCGCCTCGCCGATACCGCCGGCCATCTTCATCGGATCGCCGACGCCGCCACGCATGACGTCGAGGAACATGCGGATGAGGCCGATCACCGTACCGAACAGGCCCAGCAGCGGGCCGATCAGTGCGATCGTCCCCAAGGTATTGAGGTAGCGCTCCATGCGGTGCGCGACGTGGCGACCGGTGTCCTCGATGCGCTCCTTGATCAGCTCGCGCGAGCGGTCGCGCACCCGCAGCGCGGCGCCCAGCAGCTCACCCAGCGGCGAGCCGGCGGACAGCGCATCGAGATGCTGCGGATCGAGCCGCCCGCTGCGTGCCCACTCGCGCACCTCCTCCCCCAGGCCGGGCGGCATCACCGAAGCACGCCGCAGGCTCCAGAACCGTTCCAGCACGATCGCCAGCGCGATTGCCGAACAAAACACGATGGGCGCCATCGCCCAACCGCCCGCCATCAGGATTTCCAGCACGACGACTCCCGCACCATGCAGCCAAGAACGAAGCGCGCATCATACCAGCGTGTACCCGCGGTTCCGTGGGCTGCGTCCGGCAGCCGATGTGCGATGGCAGGTTATTTCTCGCGCCAGTAGCGCGCCTGCCGCTGTCGCTCCTGGCGCACGACCCGCGCGTGGCCACGAGCCGGGAAGCTCAGCTGGATGGCGCCAGCGGTCGCAGTGTTCAGCAACGGCACCCCGGCTGCGCCGTAGCGGGCCACGACCAGCGGCCGCGGATGCCGGAAACGGTTGCGCCAGCCTGCCGAAACCACGGCCAGCGACGGCGCTACCGCGGTCAGGAAAGGCTCGCTGGAGGAGGTCATGCTGCCGTGGTGCGGCACGGTCATCACCACGGACCCGCCCGACGGCAACGCGGCAGCAACAGCCGACTCGACCCGACTGGTGATGTCCCCGGTGAGCAGCAGGCGATCCGCCCCGCCGTCCACCAGCAGCACGCAGGAGCGGTCGTTGCCTGCCCCGGTATCGTCAAGCGGACCGAGTACGGAGAAACGAACGCCGTCCCACGTCCACGCCTGGCCTGCGTGGCAGCCGGCCATCGGCGAGGGCATGCGGCGTGGCTCCCCGGCCAGTCGGCGCCCTGGAGCGTAGGCCGCGAGCACCGCACCGGCGCCGCCGGCGTGGTCGTTGTCGGCATGGCTGACCACCAGCATGTCGAGCCGCCGCACCCCCAGGGCATGAAGGCTCGGCACCACCGCCGCAGCGCCGATGTCGAAGCCAGAGGGATAGCGTGCTCCGGTGTCGTAGACCAGCGTGTGGCCGCGCGTGCGTACCACCACCGACAACCCCTGCCCCACATCCAGCACCCACGCCTCGAAGGCCGAAGGCGCCGGGCGTGGCAACTGCGGCCACAGCAGTGGCAGGAACAACATGGCGCCGAGCCAGCGCGTCGGGATGCCGCGCGGTGCCAGCAGCCACAGTGCGCCCAGCATGCCCAGTACCAGCGCCCAGACGCTGACGCTGGGCAGGTAGCAGCTGGCGCCGGGCCATGCCGCGATGCGCTGCAGCAGCCACCACTGACCATGGGCCACGTGCGCGGCCAGCGACAGCGGCCACACGGCGAACGGCGGCCATATCACCAAGGCCAGCACGCCGAGCAAGGCCAGCGGCACGAGCACGAAACTGACCACCGGCACGGCAACCAGGTTCGACAGCCCGCCCACCAGCGAGGTCTGGCCAAAGAACCACAGGCTCAGCGGCAGCAGCGCAAGGGTCATCACCCACTGCCCGGTGGTCAGGCCTTTCACGATGCCGCGCAGCCCATGCGCGTGTTCGGTCAGGCACAGGATCAGGAAGGCAACCCCCACGAACGACAGCCAGAAGCCGGCCGACAGGACCGCCAGCGGATCGGACAGCAAGAGCACGAGCATAGCCAGCGCCAGGCCGTGGCCTGCGCGCACGTGGCGACGCCAGCCACGGGCGGCCACCACCACGGCAATCATCAGCAGCGTGCGCATCGTCGGCAGCCCCATGCCAGCAAGCGCGCCGTAGGCGACGGCTGCTGTCAGCGCGCCGCCCGCCTGCGCCTGGACGCGCGGGCAACGCAGTGCCAGCGCAGGCCACAGCGCATAGATCGCGATGACTCCCCATGCGCCGAAGGCCGCCGCCACGCCGACGTGGAAGCCGGAGATGGCCAGCAGGTGCGACACCCCGTTGGCCCGGGCCACCGACCAGTCGTCCGGATCCAGGCCGCGCACGTCGCCGAGCGCCAGCGCACGCAGCAAAGCGGCGTCGTGCCGATCCGGCACCCTCAGTTCGATGCCCTGCGCCAGCCGTGCTCGCACCTCGTGTATGCACCACCGGCGCCCCAGCCGCTTGTTGGCTGGATCCTCGCGGACGTAACCCACCGCGACGACACCCCGCTGCAGCGCACTGCGCTCGGTGTCGGCACCACCGGGGTCAAGCATGCTGCGCGGACGCTTCAGGCGAAGCCGCAGTTGCCAGCGTTCGCATGGCGCCAGCGGCGGCGCATCGTCGTACCAGGCCAGTTGCACGCGCCCACGCAGCGGCACGGGCCGCCCCGCCTGGCTGGCCGCAAGCACCTGAAGCTGGAACCGGGTGGCATCGGCGGCCGGATCAGGCAGCCCCAGCACACGGCCAACCACCACGAGATCCTGTCCTTCCAGCGGCACCGGCAGGCGCGCCTGCATCGCGCTGGCGCCACACCACACCGACCAGCCAATGCCGAGAATCATCCATGCGGCCGGTCGGGTGAGCGACCAGCGCGCCGCCACTGCGGCCAGCACCACGAGGGCGACCAGCAACACCAGGAGCGCCGTGCCCCGCGGCAGCGCCGGCCACCACTGCACCGCCAGCACGCCGAGCAGCAGGAACACGCTGCAGCTCGCTACGGTCGATCGACTTGTCCCCGCCGGCGACATCCCTGCGCCTCCCCGCTTCGAGGCGATCAAGGCTAGCGGCAACCACCCTGGGCGCCCGGCGAAATACGCGTAGGCGAATTACCCGCGGCTCCGCGGGGCAAGGGGCGGCCTGGTTCAGAGCTCCTGCACGAGCGCGGCGGCATCGGTGCGCGGCGGCTCGGAGAGCACGCCGTTGTGCAGTACCAGGGTCCGGTCCATGCGCGCGGCCAGGCGCGTGTCATGTGTGACCAGGATGAAGCTGGTGCCGATCTCGCGATTGAGCTCGAGCATCAGGGCGTAGACCTGTGCCGCATTGGCCTCGTCCAGGTTGCCGGTAGGCTCATCGCCCAGCACGCACGCAGGCCGGGTGACCAGGGCCCGGGCCACGGCGCAGCGCTGGCGCTCACCGCCGGAAAGCTCCGACGGCTTGTGCTGGAGGCGTGCGGCCAGGCCGACGCGACCAAGCAACTCGCTGGCTTCGCGCTGCGCCTGGGCAATCGCCACACCGCGGATGAGCAGCGGCATGCACACGTTTTCGAGCGCCGTGAACTCGGGCAGCAGGTGGTGGAACTGGTAGATGAAACCCAGTGACCGGTTGCGCACGCGTCCGCGCTCGGCATCGGAAAGCGACGACAGCAGCCGCCCTTCCACCTCGACCTCGCCTCCGGTCAGGGTGTCGAGCCCGCCCAGGATATGCATCAGCGTGCTCTTGCCCGAACCGGAAGCACCCACGATCGCGGCCGTCTGCCCGCGCTTGAGCTCGAAGCTGACGTCTGTGAGTACGTCGGTGTGGAGGTCGCCCTCGCGGTAGCTCTTGGCGATGTGGCTGGCGCGCAGCACCACGTCATTGCTTTTGGTCATCGGCTTACTCATAGCGCAGCGCCTGCGCCGGCTGCGTGCGGGACGCGCGCCACGCCGGATAAAGGGTCGCCAGCAGCGAGAATGCAAACGTCACCAGGACCACCCAGCCGACGTCGGTTGGATCGAGCTTGCTGGGCACGTTGGAGATGTAATAAACGTCCGGCGACAGGAACTGCACGTGGAACACGTCCTGGATCCAGTCGACGATCGCCGGCAGCTTCCACGACAGCAGCGAGCCGAGCCCCACCCCGAACCCGATACCGACGAACCCCACCAGCAAGCCCTGCACCATGAACATGCCCATGATGCTGCGCGGCGTGGCGCCGAGCGTGCGCAGGATGGCGATGTCGGCCTGCTTGTCGGTGACCAGCATCATCAGCATCGAGATCAGGTTGATCACCGCCACCAGGATGATCAGCGACAGGATGATGAACATGACTTTCTTCTCCATCGAGATGGCCGAGAAGAAGTTGCTGTTTTCCTGCATCCAGGTGCGCACGCTGTAGAGCTGGCCCAGCCGCTGACTCAGCTCGCGCGCCACCGGGCCGGCGCTCCAAAGATCGTCAAGCCGCAGGCGGATACCGGTGGGCCCGGCCAGGCTCGCCAGCTTCTGGGCATCAGTCATGTTGATCAACACCAGCCCGGCGTCGTACTGCTGCATGCCCAGCTCGAACACACCGGACACATGCAAACCGCGAATGCGCGGCACCGAGCCCATCGGCGTGGCACGCAGTTGTGGCACGTACATGGTGATGCGGTCACCCACGTTGACGCCCAGCTGCATGGCGAGCTCCTTGCCAAGCACGATGTTCCAGCTGCCCGGCGTCAGCGAGTCGAAGCGACCCTGCACCATGTGCCGGTCGATGTCCGACGCCTTGGGCTCCTCGCCCGGCTCGATGCCCCGCACGATTGCGCCGCTGGAGCTGTAACTGCCTTGCAGGAACGCCTGCATCTCCACGTAAGGTGCCGCTCCCTCCACGTGCGGATTGGTCTGGGCCAGCTTCACCGCTCCGCGCCAATCCTGAATGCTTTCTCCAACGCCAGAAATGGTGGCATGCGACACCGCACCGAGGATGCGCGTGCGCAACTCGTTGTCGAAACCGTTCATCACGGACATCACCGTGATCAGCGCCATGACGCTGATGCAGATACAGATGATCGATACCGTGGATATGAAGGAGATGAACTGGTTGCGGCGCTTTGCGCGCGTGTAGCGCAGGCCGATGAAGAGCTCGAGCGGTCGGAACATGGCAACCTGTCTAAGTGGGCCTGCGCAGTGGCCGCAGGAAGCGCCCGTCAGCCGGGAACATCATGGACCACGCCAGCGCCGCAGAGTGCCCGATGGAAGCATGGGCAGCAACCGTCGCGCCGTCTCAATCGCCCGCTTCAGGAGCGCCGGAGGCCAGCACCGCCAGGCGCATCCGCACTCGGCGTCGGGTGTCGGCGTCACTGTTGTCGGGCAGCAACCACAGTGCATGCCGTCCGTCTTCTGCGTTCAGGCAAAGCACCACCATCGCACCCAGTGCCCGCGATGACACCAACCGCGCAGCGCTGTCACGTCCATCGCCCAGGCGCAGCGTCCAGCCGCCTTGCGCACTCCACCCCACCGCTGCCGGCACCGCCGGCCTGCGGCTGCGCCAGCTCGTCAGTCCCGCGACCAGCGCGGCGACGAGACACACCTTCAGCCAGAGCGCGGCGCCACACGAGGCAACGCCAATCAGCGCAAGGCAGATCACCAGCACATGCAACCGGGCCAGCGCCGGAGACGGCCGATATTCAAAGCCGATGGCGGGCGCGGATGTCATCGATGATTGCCTGCCAGTCCGGGCGATCCGGTCGCGCATGGCCCATGACCCAGCCCCACAGGTCCGGATCCTGCACTTCCAGCAGCTCCTCGAAGGCGTGCCGCGTCGGCTCGTCGGCGGCAGCGAAAGAGGTGTCGAGCCAGCCGCCGAACAGGGCATCGAGCTCGCGCGTTCCCCGCCGGGTACGCCAACGCAGACGCTTGATGCGGGCTTCATCCACGTGCGCGGTTCCTGCCAGTCATGACGCTAGGCGCCCATACACGACGGGCTGCGCGAGGCAGCCCGTCAGAACAAGGATCAACGGCAGCTGCTCACGCAGCGCGGCGCTCGACCATCAGTTTCTTGATTTCCGCGATGGCCTTGGCCGGGTTGAGACCCTTCGGGCAGGTGCGCGCGCAATTCATGATGGTGTGGCAGCGATACAGCTTGAACGGATCTTCCAGATCGTCAAGCCGCGCCCCGGTGTCCTCGTCGCGCGAATCGACGATCCAGCGGTATGCCTGCAGCAGCACGGCCGGGCCGAGGTACTTGTCGCCATTCCACCAGTAGCTGGGGCAGCTGGTCGAGCAGCAGGCACACAGGATGCACTCGTACAAACCGTCCAGATGCTTGCGATCTTCGGGCGACTGCAGCCGCTCGCGATCCGGCGCCGGGCTCTGCGTACGGAGCCACGGCTTGATCGAGGCAAACTGGGCGTAGAAGTGGGTCAGGTCAGGAACCAGATCCTTGACCACCGGCATGTGCGGCAGCGGATAGATCTTGACGTCACCGCCGCTGCAGTCGTCGACTGCCTTGGTGCACGCCAGCGTGTTGGTGCCATCGATATTCATCGCGCACGATCCACAGATGCCTTCGCGACACGAGCGGCGCAGCGTCAGGGTCGGGTCGATCTCGTTCTTGATCTTGAGCAGCGCGTCGAGAACCATCGGGCCGCACGCGGCCAGGTCGACTTCATAGGTGTCGATGCGGGGATTCTGCCCGTCGTCGGGAGACCAGCGGTAGACGCGGAAGGTGCGCGGCTTCTTCGCGCCCGGTGCCGGAAAGTGCTTGCCCGGCTGGATCTTCGAATTTTTGGGAAGCGTGAACTCTGCCATGTGCGGAACCTTTCAATCTCGTTAGGAGGGCCTGCGGCCCGACCGCCTGCTACACGCGAGGCCCCGCGGACATTGTCGGCGGGGCCACCATCAGTAGACGCGCTTCTTCGGCGGCACCACATCCACCTCGTCGGTCATCGTGTACATGTGCACTGGACGGAACTCGAAGCTCGAGTTGCCCGCCTCGTCCACCTTGACCAGCGTGTGCTTCATCCACTCGTCGTCGTTGCGATCCGGGAAATCCTCGCGTGCGTGCGCACCGCGGCTTTCCAGGCGCTGCTCGGCCGAGTGCATGGTTGCCACGGCCTGGTCGAGCAGGTTCGCCAGCTCCAGCGTCTCGATCAGGTCGGAGTTCCAGACCAGCGACCGGTCAGACACCTTGACGTCCTTGAAGGAGTCACGGATCTCGGAAATCTTGCGCTTGCCCTCCTTCAGCGTCTCCCCGGTGCGGAATACCGCCGCGTCCTGCTGCATCGTGCGCTGCATTTCGGCGCGAATCCTGGCAGTCGGGGTGCCGCCGTCGGCATGACGCAAGGCATCGAAACGCGCCAGAGCCTTGTCCAGCACGCTGGACGGAAGATCTTTCTGCGCCGCGCCAGGCGTGATGATCTCGGCGCAGCGCTTGGCCACCGCGCGACCGAACACCACCAGATCCAGCAGCGAGTTCGAACCGAGGCGGTTGGCGCCATGCACCGAAACGCAACCGGCCTCGCCGATGGCAAAAAGGCCCGGCACCACCGAGTCCGGGTTGCCGTCCTTGAGCTGCACCACTTCGCCGTGGAAGTTGGTCGGGATGCCGCCCATGTTGTAGTGCACGGTGGGCAGCACCGGGATCGGCTCCTTCGCCACGTCGACGCCGGCGAAGATGCGCGCCGACTCGGCGATGCCGGGCAGGCGCTCGTTGATCACCTCGGCGCCCAGATGCATCAGGTTCAAGTGGATGTGATCCTTGTGCTCGCCGACGCCGCGACCCTCGCGGATCTCGATCGTCATGGCGCGGCTGACCACGTCACGCGAGGCAAGATCCTTCGCGTTGGGCGCGTAACGCTCCATGAAGCGCTCGCCCTCGGAGTTGGTGAGGTAACCGCCCTCGCCGCGCACGCCCTCGGTGATCAGGCAGCCTGCGCCATAGATCCCGGTGGGGTGGAATTGCACGAACTCCATGTCCTGCAGCGGCAGGCCCGCGCGCAGCACCATGCCGCCGCCATCGCCCGTGCAGGTATGTGCCGAGGTGGCGCTGAAATACGCGCGACCGTAACCGCCGGTCGCCAGCACCACGGACTGGCCGCGGAAGAAGTGCAGCGTGCCCTCGTTCATGTCCAGCGCCAGCACGCCGCGGCAGACGCCCTCTTCGTCAAAGATCAGGTCGATCGCGAAGTATTCGATGAAGAATGAAGCGTCGTGCGCCAGCGCCTGCTGGTAGAGCGTATGCAGGATCGCGTGGCCGGTGCGGTCCGCCGCGGCGCAGGTGCGCTGCGCGGTGCCCTTGCCGTAATGCGTGGTCATGCCGCCGAACGGACGCTGGTAGATCTTGCCCTCCGCCGTGCGAGAAAACGGGACCCCGTAGTGCTCCAGCTCGATGATCGCGGGGATCGCCTCGCGGCACATGTACTCGATGGCGTCCTGGTCGCCCAGCCAGTCCGAACCTTTGATCGTGTCGTAGAAATGGAAGCGCCAGTCATCCTCGCCCATATTGCCCAGCGCGGCGGAAATGCCGCCCTGCGCCGCGACCGTATGCGAGCGGGTCGGGAACACTTTGGTGATGCAGGCGGCCTTGAGGCCCTTCTCTGCGAGACCGAACGTGGCCCGCAGGCCGGCGCCGCCGGCGCCGACCACGATCACGTCGTACTTGTGCTGTTGGATCTTGTAGCTTTCCATCGAACGTCAGGCTCCCAAAACGATGCGCAGCACGGCCAGCACGCTCGCGAGCGCGCCCAGCACCGCGAAAAACTTCACCAGCATCAGCAAGGACACTTCCTTCCAGCGGGTGTGCACGTAGTCTTCGATCACCACCTGAAGCCCCAGCGCGGTGTGCCAGAACGTGACCAGCAAAAAGCAGATCATCAGCACGGCGTTCCACGGGCGCGCCATCAGCGCGTGCGCGGCAGCGTAGTCAGCGTGCATCAGCCGCAACACCAGCACCACGAACCAGACACCCAGCGCCACCAGCGCCACCGACGTCACGCGTTCGTTCCACCAGTGGCCGACACCCGACTGGGCCGAGCCCAGGCCGCGGGCGCGCTTCAGCGGATGCTGCAGGTCCTTCGCGCTCATGCCACACCTCCCACGCTCAACACATAGCCCCACACGAGCAGGGTCAACACCACGCTGCCGATGATCGACAACCAGCTAGCGCGCACGAACTGCGGGATCTCGTAACCCAGGCCGGCGTCCTGCACGAGATGGCGGATGCCGTTGCACAGGTGGTAATTGAAAGCCCACGTCCATCCGAACAGCGCGATCAGGCCCAATGGGCTGCCGGCGCAAGCGGCAAACTGCGCATAGGCGTCCGCACCCGCGGCAAGCGCAATCACGCCCCAGACAATCACTGCCGTGCCGACCGCCAGAGCGATGCCAGTGGCGCGGTGCAGGATGGAGGTGAGCATCTGCACCTGCCACTTATAGACCTGGAGGTGCGGAGAAAGCGGTCGTCGCGTATCTGCCATGGCGGCTATCCTGATATGGAATCGCTGGTGTCCCAGCCACTCATCCCTTCGCTTCGCTTCACCAGCGCGGGGGCTGGCACGGCCCGCTCAGAAGTCGATGCAGCGACCGTTTTTCTCCCAGTCGCCGTAGCGCGTGGGATCGGGCGCAGGACGCTCGTCCTTCGTCGGTGCCACCGGCGCATCTGCAGGTGGCACGGGCCGCCGCACGGGGGCGGTGGTCGGGCTTGATTCGGAGGGGGAGTGGGTATCGGACATGGTTTTTATTTACCTGAACAAGCGTAACCTTTGTGGGTGACCCGTACAACCTGATGAAGTGCCGCAGCTTGTCCCGCGGCAGCCCTGCCCCCACGTTCTTCGGCTATGTCCGACACCTTCCACGCCGCCTTCGCCGAGACACTTTTGCTGGAGGGGCCCGATGCAGCGACTTTCGCGCAGGGGCAATTCGCCAGCGACGTGCACTCCCTCGTACCGGGCCAGTGGCAGTTCAGCGCGTGGCTGAATCCGCAGGGGCGCGTGCGTGCGCTGTTCCATCTGGCGCGGCTTGAAGGCGACCGATGGCTCCTGATCCTGCGCGGGGGCGCCGCGGTTACGTTGAGACAGGAATTGCAACGTTACGTGTTCCGGCTGAAGCTCACGTTGCGGTCGGATAGTTCGTATCGCATCCGGGGCGGAGCTGCGATGCCACTGCATGAGGTTCGGGCCTCGGACGGGTTGATACGCCTCGGCTGCGGCGATCACGCGCTGCAACTGGCGACCATGGAACCTGGCGAGACAGGCCCTGACGACCATGACAATGCATGGCAACTCGCGCAGCTTCGCGCCGGTTGGCCATGGTTGCCGGACGCAGCGCTGGGAACGTTTCTTGCGCCGTCCCTTTCGCTGCACCGCCTGGGCGCGGTGGCGCTGGACAAAGGGTGCTACCCGGGCCAGGAGATCGTCGCGCGCTTGCATTACCGCGGAGGCAACAAGCGTCGCCTTTGCCATCTGCGGCGGCCAACACAACAAGTGTTGACTGGCGCTGGAAACAGCGGCATGGCCGAACACGGCTCGCAACTTCTGCAGTCGGTGCAGGTCGATGCAACGACCGAAGCGCTCGCAATCTGCGAGTCCGCGCTGCTAGAAGCACTAGATGCCTCCGGCACGATCGGCCACGACAATGCGACCTATTGCGTTGTTGCCTCTTTTCCCGATTGATTACGGTCAAATGCGCTGCACGTGCGCATGCGCGAAACGTGAGCGATCAGTGAATTGCGGCGGCGAGGCACTTGCGATGTGCGAAACCCGCCACTAGGCTCCGCCAAACTTTTGAGCAGTCCATCTACTACGGACTGATGCACGCGACGAACCGGAAGGCTCCGGATCGGCGCGACCCAACCAGCAATACGGTTGGAAGGAATGACCACCACTCGCCCGGTGGAACGGTTGCACAAGGTGCGGAAGCAGGTTCTTCCCTCCCCGCAACACCGTCACAGCAATTCCTTGCAGGACTTGCGTGACACGCCACAATCCCGTGGCAACGGCACGCACCATGGCCCGGTTTCGGCCTCGTGTCTTTTGATCCAGGTGGAACGGCCTGCCCGCCCGTCCACCGCAACGGCGCTCGGCTCAGCATCTGCTGATCCCGGCGTACAGCACGTTGGAGGCAGACCCATGAAACTTTCTCTCCTGTTGTGGATGACGTCACTGCTGCCCCAGCCCGTGGCAGATCAGACTTGCCTGGCCACCACGGTGTATCTGGAGGCGCGCAGCGAGCCCACCATGGGGCAGTTTGCGGTGGCGGAGGTAGCTCTTCGCCGGCGCGAGCGCGGACAGTGGGGCGACACGGTATGCAAGGTCGTCACCGCGCCCCACCAGTTCGCCACGACGACCACGCCCGGTTCGTTCGATATCACCAACCTGAAAGCGTTCAAGCGCGCATGGAAGGTGGCGGGCGATTCCATGAGCAACTGGCAGCTGCCCACCGCCGAACGCCGACTGGTGGTGCCGCATGCAGATCACTTCGCCACCGTGGCCATTGCGCCGGCATGGTCGCTCAACCGTACAAGCACCACGATTGGCGAGCACAAGTTCTACGCCGTGAACTGAGCCCGTGATGACGAACAGAAAAAGCCCTCCATACGGAGGGCTTTTTTTTGGACGTCCGGATGTCCTACAAGTTCGTCACGCGCTCAGCGCGCGTAGACGTGGTCCCCGCGCACTTCCACATAGTCACCCTCACGCACGCGCGGATCTTCCTGCTGAGTCACGGTCGTGTACTGGCCGCTGTCGAGCCTGACAGTCACGCGCCAGGCCACGTCGTCGCCACCGCTTCGCTTGCCTACCTGGTTGCCGACCACGCCGCCGGCTACCGCACCGGCCACGGTGGCAGCCTTGCGGCCATCGCCTTTGCCTACCTGGTTCCCCAGGACGCCGCCGGCAACCGCGCCGATGACCGCGCCCAAGGTGCCGTTGCTCTTGTGCTCCACGTAGACCTGCTGGACTTCCTTGACGACACCGCAGCTGTTGCAACGAGACGAGTTCTGATTGCCATACCCGTAAGCCGGAGCCGGGCGGGAGTAGCCCCCGTCGTTGCCATAGGGAGCAGTCTGGCATCCGGCCAGCGCAAGACTGCCTGCGAGTGCGAGAGAGGCTGCGATGATCTTGCCTGAAGCTAATGACATAAAAACTCCTTTAGCGCGCGTCGGAAACAGAGGTCACGCCTTCCTGGACTTCAACGCGGTCTCCCGGGTCATGATCCATTCTCACGGTGCGCGTGACGCCGTTGTATTCGTATCGGACGTCGTACCCGACCAGCTTGGTGCTGGTGTCGTTCACAGTGGAGCAACGACGCTCGACGGTAGACGTGGTGTTCGCATGCTGGCGGCTCTGCTCGATCTTCTTGCCGGCGTAGCCACCCCCGACTGCCCCAGCGACCGTCGCCAGCGTTTTGCCCTTGCCGCCACCGATCTGGTTGCCGAGCACGCCGCCCACGACCGCACCGATGGCGGTGCCGGCGATCTGGTGCTCGTCTTTCGGAGCTGTCGTGTGGGTGACGGTTTCGTCGTGGCAGACCTCCCGCGGGTTGCTGACCGTCTTGCGCACCGGATCGACGCTGACCACCTTGGCGTACTTCGGGCCGGTTGCCGCTTCACTTGCGGTGCCAGCCGTGCCTACATCCGCGCTGGCGTCCCGGTTGCATGCTGCCAACCCGGAAGCCAGTGCCGCTGCGATGCCCACCTGAAGCACGTTGACTATCAACCGATTCATCATGACTCTCCTCGTTAAGAACCCCCGCGAGGCAGCGCGAATTGCGCCCCTTCGCATTCACGACGTTATTGAAGCCGTCCGTAACTGAATAAGACCTAGCTCGTCACGTTATCCGGCGTTTACTGCGTCACGATTCCACACTCGCCGTTCACACGGCGTCACAGTGCAACCGCCCCATGACATTTCTCGTTGACAGCCACGTGCACCTTGACGACGAACGGTTCGATGAGGACCGCGACGCAGTGATCGAGCGCGCGGCGCGCGTCGGGGTGCGGGACATGATCGTTCCATCCACCGACCACGCCAGCTGGTCACGTATCGGCAGCATCGCACGAGCTCACAAGAACCTCTTCCCGGCGTTCGGGCTGCACCCGATGTTCCTCACCCACCACCGCCTGGAACATCTGCAGGCATTGGAGGGTTGGCTCGATCAACAGCCTGCGGTGGCCGTCGGGGAGATTGGCCTGGACCTCTCCGATCCCGCGCTGGACCGGAAGGCACAGGATCGCTATTTCGAGCGCCAACTGGCGATTGCCCGCGAGCGCGATCTGGCGGTGATCATCCACGCACGGCGGGCGGTCGAAGAGGTGCTGCTCGCGCTTCGTCGACATCCCGGATCCACGGGCGTGGTGCACAGTTTCTCCGGCAGCGAGCAACAGGCTCAGCGACTGATGGACATGGGGTTTTGCCTGGGCCTCGGCGGCCCGGTCACCTACCCGCGCGCGCAACGTCTGCACCGCATCGTCTCGGCCATGCCGATCGATTTCCTGATGCTCGAGAGCGATGCGCCCGACCAGCCAGGCGTCGACCACCGCGGCGAACGTAACGAACCGGCCTTTCTCTCGACCACCGTGCGCGAGATCGCGGCGCTACGGCAGGAAAGCGAGGCAAGCATTGCGCAGGCCACCACGGCCAATGTCGAGCGCGTGTTCCGGCTCACCCGTTTTCGCGAGCGAAGCACGCCCACGTAGGACAAACGCCTTGCGGCCCGGCGACGCAGCTTGCTATCGTTTTATTTCATCAATGAAATATGAGCTGGTGAAATGGCGTCGCTGGGAAAGTGCATCCAGATGATGGACGAAGGCATCGGCCGGCTCGGCGCGACGCTCCCCGGCATGCCGGCAGAGCAGGCCCGGCTGAGCCGGTTGATGCTGATGACCGGGGGCCGCCTGCAGGAGGAGCTCGAACTCACGTTGCATCCGCACAAGCTGAACCACAGCGAGTTTCTCACCCTGATGATTCTGTACAGCCGGCCGGACGGGCGTTCCACGCCTGGCGAGCTTTGCGAATACACCTCCCAGGGGGCGACCAACATGACGCGGATCGGCAATGCGCTGGTCGATCGCGGGCTGGTGGTCCGGGCGCCTTGCCGGGAAGACCGGCGTCGGGTCGAGGTGCACATCACCGCCGCCGGTCGGCGCTTCGTGCAGAAAATGCTGCCGACGCTGTTTCCCCGTGTGAGTGCGATGTTCGCCGGTTTCAGCGATCACGACCGTCGCCATCTCGACCGGCTGCTGCGCAAGCTGGCCAAGAATCTGGACCACCTGCACGACCCCGAAGCTGCATGAACCGATGATCATGATGAATTCTTCGATGACATCCGGCCGTCGCGCCAGGCGGGCCATCATGGTGGCCGCCATGGCGGGCGCCCTCGCCTCCTGCGCGATGCCGCCGCGACCCGTGGACCACCCCACGCTGCGCGATGACGTTCCGCTCGCGGGGCTGCCGACGCAACCAAGCGCCGACTGGCCGCGAAGTGACTGGTGGGCGGTTTACCGTGATCCACAGCTCGATGCTCTCGTTGCCATGGCCACGGACAAGGCACCTGATCTTGCGGCGGCGCGCGCACGCCTGGGGAGTGCAGAGCAGTCGGTGCGGGCGGCGGCGGCACAGGCCGGGCTCAACATCAATGGCAGCGCCCAGGTCGCGCGTCAGCGACTAAGCGAACACGGCCTCATCCCAAGCCGCTTTCTCGGATTCACCTGGTACAACCAGGCTGACTTAGGCGTGCAGCTGCAGTACGACTTCGACTGGTGGGGCAAGCAGCGCGCTTTGGTCGAAGCGGCGGTGGATCAGGCGCGTGCGGCCGAGGCGGAACGCAGTGCCGCAGCCCTGGCAATCCAGTATGCGGTGGCCGAAACCTATTTCGGCTGGCAGGCGGACCAGGCGCGGCTCGCGCTGGCCGATCAGGTCGTGGCGGTGCAGCAGGAGCTCGCAGATATCGCGGCGTTGCGGGTACGTCAGGGCGTGGATCTACCGGATGACTCCGATCGGGCCCAGGCTCAGCTGGCTGCGGCGCGCGAGCAACGTGCGGCGGTCGCAGGCTCGACGCAGATCCGCCTGGCCGCGCTGGCTTCGCTGGTTGGTGTCGCGCCCGAGGGCCTGCCGCCCCTGTCGCCGCGCCCGTTGCCGGCCGTCGACGCCGGCCTGCCCGCGGGTGCCAGTCTGGACCTCATTGCGCGCCGCCCGGATATCGCGGCCACCCGCTGGCAGGTGGAGGCGGCGCTGAAGAAGACCGACGCGGCTCGCGCGCAGTTCTTTCCAGACCTGAGCATCACCGCGCTGGCCGGCCTGTCGAGCATTGATCTGGGCGAGTTGTTCACCGCGAGCAGCCGCACCTTCGCCGTTACGCCGGCACTGCACCTGCCGATCTTCAATGGTGGCCTGCTCAAGGCCAACTATGGACTCAGCCGGACCCAGCTCGACGGCGCCATCGCCCAGTACGACCGCACCGTACTGCAGGCCGCACGCGAGGTTTCCACCCAGGCCCTGACGGCCCAGATGCTGCAGGCACGACAAACGCAGCAGTCGCTCGAGCTTGCCGCCGACCAGCGCGTGCTCAATGCCGCGCTGGCGCGAGCGCGCCAGGGTGTGCGCGACGCGCGCGAGTCGCTGGCCGCGCGTGCGCAGCTGATCCAGCGCCGCGACATGGCGGCCCAGTTGCGGGCGCAGGCGGTATTGACCGATCTGGCCCTGATCAAGGCGCTCGGCGGTGGCTATCGCGCGCCCGTTCAGCCTGCTGCGTACGCCGATTCTTCCTCACCTGAAAAAGCCGGAGCCCATGCCCATGAGCGCGACTGAGCCTTCCCATCAGCCAGACGCGTCGTCTGACGACAACGACAGCGGCATGGCGGCCAAGAACCCGGCCAAGCGCCGGCGCGCCTTGCTCATCGTCGCAAGTGTCTTCGTGCTGGCCGCAGCGGGATGGTTCCTTCTCTGGCTGCTGGTCTTGTCCAAGCGGGAAAAGACCGACGATGCGTACGTCGGCGGCAACCAGGTGGCGATCTCGGCCCAGGTTCCCGGCACGGTGGTGGCGATCATGGCCGACGACACGCAGCGCGTTAAGGCGGGCCAGGTCCTCGTCAAACTCGACAGCACCGATGCCGAGGTCCGCCTGCAGCAGGCGCGCAGCGCGCTTGCGCAGGCGGTCCGCGGGGTGCGCCAGCAGACCGAGAGCGCCTCCGGTGCCCAGGCGCAGGTGCAGGCCCGCCGCCTCGAGCTGGACAAGCTCCAGGCCGATCTGCGCCGGCGGTTGCCGCTGGTTGCCGCGCACGCCGAGTCGCCGGAGATCATTCAGCACCTTCGCGACGGCATCGCCCAGGCCAGGGCGGCGCTGGATGCCGCGAAAGCGCAGGCATCGGCGGCCAACGCCGCCGTCGAAGGGACCGACGTAGCGAAGAATCCGGCCGTGATGCAGGCAAGGGCAAATTTCCGCGCCGCCTGGGTCGCGACTCAGCGAAACGCGATCTATGCCCCGGTGTCCGGATTTGTCGCGCAACGCAGCGTGCAGCTGGGCAACAGCGTGCAACCGGGACAGCAACTGATGACCGTCGTGCCGCTGCACGACCTCTGGGTGGATGCCAACTTCAAGGAAAGCCAGTTGCAGCACATCCGGCTGGGGCAGCCAGCAAAGGTGGAGGCGGACATCTACGGCGGTGACGCCGAGTACCACGGGAAGGTCGTGGGCATCGGCGCAGGCACCGGCAGCGTGTTTTCGTTGCTGCCGGCGCAGAACGCGACAGGCAACTGGATCAAGGTGGTTCAGCGCGTGCCGGTGCGCATCGCGCTGGAGGACGCCGAGCTGGACAAGCATCCGCTTCGCGTAGGGCTGTCGACCACCGTCACCGTCGATATCAGCAACGACAGCGGCACCGTACTGCCGCAGGCACCCGCCAGCCAGCCGGTGGCCTCGACCGACGTCTACGACCAGATGGCCGCGCGGGCGGACGCGGAAGCCGACCGTGTCATCGAAGCCAACCTGCCCACCGCTCCGTGAGCTGACCCATGGCCGCCACGCCGAATGACGCCGCGCCGCTGAAGCCGCTGCAGGGCAGCGCGCTGGTGCTGTTGACGATCGCCGTTGCCTTCAGCACGTTCATGGAAGTGCTGGACATGACGATCGTCAACGTCGCCGTGCCGCATATCGCGGGCAGCCTCGGCGTCAGCCCGAGCGAAGGCACCTGGACGATCAGCTCCTACGCACTGGCCAGCGCCATCATGCAGCCGCTCACGGGCTGGCTTGCGCGCCGCTTCGGCGAGGTGCGGACTTTCGTGGTGTCGGTGATGCTGTTCGTGGTGTTTTCGATGCTCTGCGGGCTGGCCACCTCGATGCCGATGCTGGTGATCGGCCGCCTGATGCAGGGCGCCGGTTCCGGTCCCATGGTGGCGCTGTCGCTGACGCTGCTGTTGTCCAGCTATCCCAAAGAGAAGCAGGGTATTGCGCTGGCGCTGTGGGCCATGACGGTCGTCGTCGCGCCGATCTTCGGCCCGATCCTCGGCGGCTGGCTGACCGACAATTTCTCGTGGCCGTGGATCTTCTACATCAACCTGCCCGTCGGACTGCTCGCCGCGGCGATCACCTGGACGTTGCTGCGCAAGCGCGAAACGAAGACCTTCAACACGCCGATCGACGTGATCGGACTGGTGCTGCTGGTGGTTGGCGTCGGCGCGCTGCAGTTCATGCTCGACAACGGCAACGACCACGACTGGTTCTCCTCGCCAATGATCGTCACGCTGGGCATCGTGGCGCTGGTCTGCCTGACCTTCCTGATCGTGTGGGAGCTGCATGCGAAGCACCCGGTGGTGGAGCTGTCGCTGTTCCGCGAGCGGAACTTCACCGCCGGAGTGGTCGGGCTGTCGCTGGGCATGATGGCGTTCTTCGGCATCAACGTGGTTTTCCCGCTGTGGCTGCAGACCACGCTCGGATACACGGCGACCTGGGCAGGCCTGGCCACGGCTCCGGTGGGTATCCTGGCGTTCATCGTGGCCCCGATCCTGGGCAGGAACATGCACCGGCTTGACCTGCGCGCCGTGGTGACGTTCGCCTTCGTGATGTTCGCCATCACCTCCTACTGGTTTTCCACCTTCGACAGCGGCGCCTCCTTTTCCACTCTGGTGCTGCCGCGCTTCGTGATGGGTATCGCGATTCCCTGCTTCTTCATCCCGCTCAACCAGGTCTATCTTTCCGGCCTGCCAGCGTCCGAGATCGCCAGCGCATCCGGCCTTGCCAACTTCTGTCGCACACTCGGCTCAAGCGTCTCCACGGCGCTCTCGGTCACGCTGTGGCAGCACCGCGGCGAGTTCCACCACGCCACACTCACCGAACAGATCACTCCCAGCCATCCAGCGGCCACCGGCTTCCTGCAGCAGCTGTCGCATGCCGGCTTCTCCCGCATGGAGAGCCTGGGTGTGGTCGACCGACTGCTCAACCGCGAGGCGCTCACGCTGGCGGTCAACGACGTGTTCTGGGTCTGTGCGCTGCTCTTCGTGCTGCTGATCCCGGTGCTGTGGCTGGCCAAACCCCCGTTCGGCAGCGCAGGCGGCGGGGTCGGTCACTGAGCGCAAGGACGGCCGACGATTTTGCTGCACCGCAGGGTGCAGCAATCGCGCTGGTGCGCCGCAATACCTTCTGCTACGTTGCAGCGCATGGCACAAACACTCCGCATCATCAAGAAGTATCCGAACCGTCGGCTCTACGACACGGAAATCTCCAGCTACATCACGCTGGAAGAGATCCGGCAGTTGGTGCTGGACGGCGAAACCTTCGAGGTTCGCGACGCCAAGAGCGGCGAAGACCTCACGCGCTCGGTGCTGCTGCAGATCATCTCCGAGCACGAGGAGAAGGGTCAGCCGATGCTTTCGCCGCAGTTGCTCAGCCACATCATCCGCTTCTACGGCGACTCGCTGCAGGGATTCATGGGCCCGTACCTGGAGCGCAGCCTGCAGGTATTCCTCGATCAGCAGCAGCAGTTCCGCACCCAGCTGAACAGCCTCATGGGCCAGACGCCCTGGTCGATGGTGAACGATCTTACCGAGCGCAACATGGACGCCTGGAAATCGATGCAGCGCGGGTTTCTCGACGCTGCTTCCCAGACCAAGCCGGCCGCCGCTCCCCCGGGCACGCCGCCACGCGGCGGCAAGAAAGCCTGAATCGCCGGGGCGCGCGCACGCCGTCCCGACCGCCCTCTCCCGGGCTGACCGCTGCAGCACAGCACGTGCTGCCGTGCGGCATTGAGGACCAGCAAGCATGAGCAAGCGACTGGCCGTCGTCACTGGCGGCATCGGTGGTCTCGGCACAGAGATATGCCGTCACCTGGCACGCGACGGGCGCCGCGTGATCGCCGTGGATCTGGCTGCCCGCGAGGACCGCGTCGAGGCGTTCCTGTCCGACATGGCCAGCTTCGACGGAGCCGTCTCGTTCGCCCCCGTGGACGTGAGCGATTTCGACAGCTGCCGCACCCTGGTCGACCGGGTACAGGCGAGCCACGGCGACATCGACATCCTCGTCAACGCCGCCGGCATCACCCGCGACGCCAGCCTGCGCAAGATGTCGCCGGAACAGTGGCACCAGCTGATGCGCGTGAACCTCGACGGCATGTTCAACACCTGCCGCCAGGTGGTCGAAGGGATGACCCAGCGGGGCTTCGGTCGCATCGTCAATCTCAGCTCGGTGAACGGGCAGACCGGCCAGTTCGGGCAGACCAATTATTCGGCCGCCAAGGCCGGGGTGCACGGTTTCACAATGGCGCTGGCGCGCGAAACCGCGCGCAAGGGAGTCACCGTGAACACCGTGTCGCCCGGCTATTGCGACACACCGATGGTCGCGGCGGTCGCGCCGGAGGTCCGTGCGCAGATCGTGGCCGATATCCCGGTGGGGCGGCTCGGCTCGCCGGCGGATATCGCGCGGGCGGTGGGTTTCCTCGCTGCCGATGATGCCGGCTACATCACCGGTGCCAACTTGCCGGTCAACGGCGGGTATTTCATGAGTTTCTGAGTCGCTCGGCGGCGGATCCAGGCCGCCGCCCACGTACCTCGTCGGCCTCTCCCCTTCGCCCGATCGCGCCGGACCCGCCCTTGCCCTCTTCCACCATCACACTTGCCGGCGGCGGCCTGGTCGGCGCCTTGCTCGCGCATCTGCTTGCGCAGCGGGGCTTCGTCGTCGACGTGTTCGAGAAGCGTCCGGATCCGCGCCGGGCGGGCTACGAAGCCGGCCGCTCGATCAACCTGGCGCTGGCCGAGCGCGGCCTGCACGCGCTTCGCACGGCAGGGCTGGCCGAACGGGTGCTGGCGCACGCGGTGATGATGCGCGGTCGCATGGTGCACGTGGGCTCCGCTCCACCGGTGCTGCAGCGCTACGGGATGGATGACAGCGAAGTGATCTGGTCGGTATCACGGGGCGTGCTCAACATGCTGACGCTGGATGCAGCCGAGACGGCCGGGGTGCGTTTCCATTTCGGCCACGCGCTGGGTGACGTCGACTTCGCTGCACAGCGCATGCGCGTCACCGACGGCAGCGGAGAGCAACGCGATCACGCCTTCTCGGTACTGATCGGGGCCGACGGTGCGGGGTCCGCCGTGCGCGCTGCAATGAATCGGCACCGCCCGCTGGGGGAACGGGTCGAGGCGCTCGGACACGCCTACAAGGAACTGGAGATCGCGCCGGCCAGCGGCGAGCCGGGCGCCTTTGCGCTGGAGCCGCACGCCCTGCACATCTGGCCGCGGGGCGGTTACATGTGCATCGCCCTGCCCAATCCGGAGGGCAGCTTCACGGTAACGCTGTTCCTGCCCGGGGTCGGTCCGTTCCCGAGCTTCGCGACGGTGCCCGACGCGCCGAGCGCACGGCAGTTGTTCCAGACGCAGTTCGCCGACCTCCTGCCGCTGATGCCCCGTTTCGACGAGGACTTCGCCGCGCATCCCGCGCCCAACCTCTACACGCTCTACCTCGACCGGTGGCACCTGGACGATCGCGCGGTGCTGCTGGGCGACGCTGCGCACGCCATCGTGCCATTCCATGGTCAGGGCATGAACTGCGGCCTGGAAGACGCGGTCGAACTCGCCGACCTGCTCGCCGAGCATCCGGCTGACCCGGGCACGGCTTTCGCCAGCTTCCAGCAGCGGCGCAAGCCCAACGCCGACGCCATCGCAGCGATGGCGCTGGAGAACTACATTGAGATGCGCGACTCGGTCGCCGATCCACGCTACCTCGCCCGACGCGCCCTGGGCGCCAGGCTGGCCGACGCCGCGCCCACGCAGTTCATGACCCGCTATCGCATGGTCACCTTCACCCGCCTGCCTTACGCCTATGCGCTGGAACGTGCACGCGCGCAGGATGCCGTGCTCGACCAGCTGATCGAGCGCGCCGGCACCGCCGGTGAGGTCTCGACGGAAAGCGCCGTTGCCGCGCTCACGACCGCACTGCCACCGCTGGTGAACGTCGTTCGTGGATGAGACGCTGGAGGAAAGCTATCGCCAGACCGACTACCACGTTCGGCTGAGCACGGGCGGCAGCGCCGTCATCCACGTCGACACGCCGCTTCCGGCATCTCTGCAGACACGCGTGGGGACCCATCCCTGGGGCGTGATCACCGGCTGGAACCCGATGTCCCTTCGTGCTCCACGCGCGTTCAACCGGGCCGCGCAACGGGCGCTGCTGGCGGATCTGCGCGCCGAACCGGCATTGCTGTGGCTGCGACCGGCGATCGGCGTCGGCCGCGGCGACTGGAAGGAGCCGAGCCTGTTCGTGGCCGGGCTCGATGCGCGCACGCTGGACCGGCTCGGCCGACGCTATCGGCAGCTGGCGTACCTGGTCGGCGTCGGGTCCGGCCGCTCGCAGCTGCGCTGGGTGCGTTACCCCAGGTGATCCGGCCGACGCCGATAGCCGCGCGGCTGGCCCGGCGCACGGTTTCGGCGACAGCGCGCCACATGGACAAGCCGGGCAGGCATTGCGGACAATTGACCGGATGACCGCCGCCGCCCTCCCCCTGCTGGAAGCTCGCGCACTGAGCTTCCACCGCCAGGACGAACCCGTGTTCGGCCCGCTGCAGTTCCGGTTGCGCGCGGGCGAGCTGGCTCTCGTGGAAGGTGACAACGGCAGCGGCAAGACCACCCTGATGCGCGTGCTTGCCGGCCTGCTGCATGTGGACGAGGGCGAGCTGCTGTGGTGCGGCAAGCCCCTCGATCGTGATGCCTGCCAGGGCGAGATCGTCTTCATGGGTCACCAGTTGGGGCTCAAGGGCGACCTTACCGCCCGCGAGAACCTGCGCGTGGCGATCGGCCTGCACGGCTGCGTGGGCGGGCTGGCTCCCGACCTCACCTTGCAGGCGGTGGGACTGGCCGGGTTCGAGGACGAGCCGGTGCGCCAGCTTTCCGCAGGGCAGAAAAAACGGGTGGCGCTGGCGCGGCTGGTGCTGCTGCCGGCGCGCCTCTGGCTGCTCGACGAGCCCTACGCCAACCTGGATCGCCATGGCATTGCCCTGGTCAACGAGTTGCTGGGGCGGCATCTGGACGCCGGCGGTGCAGCCCTGGTGACCAGCCACGGCGCGGTCGGCTTCCACGGCGGCGAACCGCAGCGCATCCGGATGCACGCATGAGCCGCGCTCCCCTGTCGCGCGCCTGCGCCGCCGTGTTGCGGCGAGACCTCACGCTGGCCTGGCGTCGCCGTGGCGATATCGCCATGCCGGTGCTCTATGCGCTGATCGTGACCACGCTTTTCCCGTTCGCGCTGGGTCCGGACAACGCCCTGCTGCAGCGAATCGCCGGCGGCGCGGTGCTGGTGACAGTACTGCTGGCCATGCTGCTTGCGCTGGACGGCATGTTCCGCAGCGACATCGAGGACGGTTCGCTGGAGCAACTGGTGCTGGCGCCGCAGCCGCTGGCGCTGATGCTGGGCATGAAGATCCTCGCCCATTGGCTCACCACCGCATTGCCGCTGATCGTGATCGCGCCGGTATTGGCGAGCATGCTGCAGCTGCCTGCGGCCATCATGCCGGTGATGCTGCTCGCCCTGGTTCTGTCCACGCCCATGCTCAGTCTGCTCGGCGCCGTGCTGGTGGCGCTGACGGCCGGCACGCGACGCTCTGGTATGCTGCTCGCCCTGATGTTGCTGCCGCTTTGCGTGCCCGTGGTCATCTTTGCCGCCGGTGCGATTTCCGCGGCTCAACAGGGCCTGCCCTGGGTCGCCCCGATCGCCTGGCTGGGCGCCGCACTGGCGCTGACCCTGGTGCTCGCACCGCTGGCCTGCGCTGTCGCCCTCCGTATTGCCTTGGACGCGTAACGTCTATGTCCAGCTGGATTCCGCTCTGGTTGCACCGGCTCGGCTCGCCGCCGACCTTCTACCGATTCGCCGGGGCACTGCGCCCATGGATGCTGGCGCTTGCGCTGCTGCTGGGCGCGATTGCGCTGTACGGCGGCCTGGTGCTGGCACCGCCGGATTACCAGCAGGGTGACGACTACCGCATCATTTTCGTGCACGTTCCCAGTGCGTGGATGGCGCTGTTCATCTACGCCGTGATGGCAGTGGCCTCGTTTATCGCGCTGGTGTGGCGGATCAAGCTGGCCGAGGTGGTGGCGATGGAGTCCGCTCCGATCGGTGCGGCGTTCACCCTGATCACCCTGGTCACCGGCTCGCTCTGGGGCATCCGGATGTGGGGCACCTGGTGGACCTGGGACGCGCGCCTTACCTCTGAACTGGTGCTGCTGTTCCTGTATCTGGGCGTGCTGGGGCTGTACCACGCGTTCGAGGACCGCCGGCAAGGTGCCCGCGCCGCCGCGTTCCTGGCGCTGATCGGCATCATCAACGTGCCGATCGTGCATTTTTCGGTGAACTGGTGGAACACCCTGCATCAGGGCTCCACCGTGCGTCTGCTGGGGCCCTCGAGCATGAGCGATGCCATGATCTGGCCGCTGCTGACCATGATGGTTGCCACCAAGTGCTATTACCTCGCCAGCCTGTTCGCCCGCGCGCGCACCGACCTGCTGGCGTTGGAGAGCGGCAAGGAATGGGTTCGCCAGATCGCCATCACTGAGGGCCGCGCATGAGCGATTTCTTCGCCATGGGTGGCTATGCCGCCTACGTGTGGCCGTCGTATGCAGTGTTCCTGCTGGTGCTGCTGGCCGATGCCATCGCCCCGACCATGCGCCGGCGCCGGCTGCTGCGCGAGCTGCGCGCGCGGATCGCGCGACAGGCCGCGCGGCACAACCGCGACGGCGCCAGCCCGACGGCGCCCGAGCGCCCCTGATCATTCGTCCGAGCAGTCCCATGAACCCCACCCGCAAACGTCGGCTCATCATCGTTGTCCTGGTCCTGGCCGCCGCCGCCGTGGCCTCCGGCCTGACCGTGTTCGCGCTGCAGCAGAACATGAACTATCTGCTCACCCCGAGTCAGGTGCAGTCCGGCGAAGCCAGCGGCTACAAAACCTTTCGCCTGGGCGGCATGGTCAAGCAGGGCTCGATCCAGAAAGCAGGCGACTCGCTGAAGGTGACCTTCACGGTGATCGACGCGAACGGCGCGATGCCGGTCGAATACACCGGCATCCTGCCGGACCTGTTTCGCGACAACCAGTCGGTGATCGCCACCGGGCACATGGACAATGCGCACTTTGTCGCTACCGAAGTACTGGCCAAGCACGACGAGACCTACATGCCCCAGGAACTCAAGGACGCGATGGCCAAGGCGCATGAGGGCAAGAAAGTGGCCGGTGGCGACGATGCCATGAAAGGCACGGACAGCCGTTGAGCGGTTCGTCATGCTGCCAGCTGCACGCGCACTACCGCTCCCGTCGCACCCCCGCCGCATCGCGCGGCCCGCACCCGGTATTTCGTCATGACCCCTGAACTCGGCCAGCTCGCCCTCGTCCTCGCCCTGCTGCTGGCCCTGGCTCAGAGCATCGTTCCGCTGCTGGGCGCGTGGCGCGGCAACCGCGCCATGGTCGCCGTGGCGCGTCCGGCCGCGGCGGGCCAGGCCGCGTTCGTGCTGGTGGCGTTCGCATTGCTGGTCTGGGCCTTCCTGCGCTTCGACTTTTCCGTCGCCTACGTGGCGGACAACTCCAACCTCGCCCTGCCGTGGTACTACCGCATTGCGGCGGTGTGGGGCGCGCACGAAGGCTCGATGCTGTTGTGGGTATTCATCCTCAACGTGTGGACGCTGGCAGTGGCGGCACTGAGCCGCAACCTGCCGGAGGTGTTCGTGGCGCGCGTGCTGGCGGTGCTCGGGCTGATCGCGGTGGGGTTTCTGGCCTTCATCCTGTTCACCTCCAACCCGTTCGCGCGACTGCTGCCGATGCCGCTGGACGGCGGCGACCTCAACCCGGTACTGCAGGACCCGGGCATGACCTTCCACCCGCCCGTGATCTACATGGGCTACGTCGGTTTTTCGGTGGCGTTCGCGTTCTCCATCGCGGCACTGCTGGGCGGCGAGCTGGAGCAGGCCTGGGTGCGCTGGGCACGCTCGTGGACCAACGTGGCGTGGGCTTTCCTCACCGCCGGGATCGTCGCCGGCAGCTGGTGGGCTTACGCAGAGCTGGGCTGGGGCGGCTGGTGGTTCTGGGATCCGGTCGAAAACGCCAGCTTCATGCCCTGGCTGGTGGGCACGGCGCTGATCCACGCGCAGGCGGTGACGGAGAAACGCGGCTCGCTGCGCGCCTGGACCATCCTGCTGTCGATCTTTGCGTTCTCGCTGTCCCTGCTGGGCACGTTCCTGGTTCGCTCGGGCGTGCTGACCTCGGTCCACGCGTTCGCCTCGGACCCGCGCCGCGGGCTTTTCATCCTGTGCTTCCTGCTGGTAGTGGTGGGCGGCTCGTTGCTGCTGTACGCGCTGCGGGCGCCGAAGGTGGCCGGCGGCAAGGCGTTTGCGCCGGTGTCGCGCGAGTCCGCCATCCTCGTGGGCAACCTGATGTTCACCGTCGCCGCAGCGATGGTGCTGCTCGGCACGCTGTTTCCGTTGATCGGCGATGCTTTCAATCTCGGACGCATCTCGGTGGGCCCGCCGTACTTCGGCTTCCTGTTCACGCTGCTGATGGTGCCGGTGGTGCTGCTGCTGCCGTTCGGCCCGTTCCTGCGCTGGGGCCGCGGCGAGGGTGGCGTGCTGCGCGCTATCGCGCTGCGCGCAGGCATCGGCGCCGTGGCCTGCGCGCTGGTGGCGGCCGTGTTCGTGCATGGACAGCTCAAGGCGATTGCCGGCGTAGCGGCTGCCGTGTGGTGCGCGGTGGGCACCCTGCTGTACGTCTACAAGCGCTTCCGCGAGATGCCGCGGGGACGTCGCTATCCGGCGGAGATGGGCGGCATGCTGCTGGCGCACTTCGGCCTGGGCGTGTTCCTGGTGGGCGTGCTGCTGTCCGAATCGCTCAGCGTGACCCGTGACGTTCGCATGGCGCCCGGCGACGTGCAGACGGTGGGCGCGTATGCGTTCCGCTTCGATGGTGTGAAGCAGACCAGCGGCCCGAACTGGCGCGGCAGCCAGGGCACCGTGAGCGTAATCCGCAACGGCGAGACGCTCGCCGTGATGCACCCGCAGAAGCGCACCTACACCCGCGAGCAGGTGCAGACCGAGTCGGCGATTGATCCGGGTTTCACCCGCGACCTCTACGTGGCGCTCGGCGATCCGATGGATGCCAGCAATCCGGCTGGCGCATGGGCCATGAGGCTTTACTACAAGCCGTTCATCCGCTGGCTCTGGGCCGGCGGGCTCTTCATGATGCTGGGTGGCTTCCTGGCCGCGGCCGATCGCCGCTTCCGCGTGCGCCGCAAGAGCGAGTCGTCCGAGGCTGCCGCGCTGCCGCTGGCAACGGCCCGCGAGTCCCGCGCATGAGCCGGCTGCTGCCTTTCGTCGCTTTCCTTGCGCTGTGTGGCCTGTTCGGGTTCGGCATCTGGTGGAACAGTCATCACGACCAGACCGCCATCCCTTCGCCGCTGATCGACAAGCCCGCACCTGCGTTCGCATTGCCCGAGCTCGACGCACCCGAACGCACCGTCACCAAGGCCAGCCTGCTGGGCAAACCCTACCTGTTGAATGTGTTCGCCAGCTGGTGCATCGAGTGCGGCGTGGAGCACCCGCTGCTGCAGGCGGAGGCCCCCACGCTCGGCGTTACCCTGGTCGGCTACAACTACAAGGACCAGCCGGCGGACGCAAAGGCGTGGCTGGCCCGCCACGGCAATCCCTACGAGGTGCTGATGGCCGACCTGAGCGGCAAGACCGCGATCGATTTCGGCGTCTATGCCGCGCCCGAGAGCTTCCTGATCGATGCGCAGGGCGTCATTCGCTACAAGCACATCGGGCCGTTCACGCCCGAGGTGATCGAGAAGGAACTCAAGCCGGCGATCGCGGCGCTTTCGGAGAAATCGTCATGAAGCCGCTGTTGCTGGTGTTCGCCCTGCTGCTGGCGGCCTTTTCGGCGGCGCTGCCGGCGCAGGCGATCGAGCCACTGCCCTTCAAGGACCATGCGCAGGAGCTGCGCTTTCAACAGCTCACCGCCGAACTGCGTTGCCCGATGTGCCAGAACGAAACGCTCGCCGACTCCAACGCACCGATCGCGCGGGATCTGCGCCACCAGGTGTTCGATCTCATGCAGCAGGGCAAGAGCGACGCGCAGATCAAGCAGTACCTGGTGGACCGCTACTCCGACTACGTGTTGTACGACCCGCCGGTAAACCCGGCGACCTGGCTGTTGTGGTTCGGTCCGTTGCTGATCCTGGCGGCGGGCACCGTGGTGGTGGTGCTGACCATCCGCAAGCGCAGCCGCGCCGGCACACCCACCACCGGCACGATCGACCACGGGGACGACTGGTGAAGATTGCTTTCTATATTGCGGCCGCCGCGATGATCGCTGCGGCCCTCGCGCTGCTGCTGTGGCCGCTGATGCGGCACGGTCGGCAGGCACGGGAGCGTTCGCTGGGCGTGTTTGCGCTGGCGCTGGCGATCGCCTTCGTGCTGCCGCTGGCGGCGGCGGGGCTGTATCTGATGGTCGGCACGCCGCGCGCACTGGACGGCGTGGCAAGGCAGGCACCGCCGATTGACGTGAACCAGGCGCTGGCCGAACTGCGTGCCCACCTGCGCCAGGCGCCGGACGACGCCCAAGGCTGGTTGCTGCTGGCGCAGACCAGCGCGTCGCTGGGCCAGAGCGACGCCGCCCGCGACGCCTACGATCAGCTGCTGCGGCTCATGCCGGACAACACGGTGGCGATGGTTGGCTGGGCCGAGGCCGACTCGATGAGTCGCGCGGATCACCGCATCGAGGGCCGCTCGCGCAGCTTGCTGCAACGGGCGGTAGCACTGGAGCCGGACAACCAGCGCGGGTTGTGGTTGCTCGGCATCAGCGAGTTCCAGCTGGGTCGATTCGAGCAGGCCGCGGCGACCTGGCGCCGGCTGCAGCCGTTGCTGGAGCCTGGCTCGAACGTAGCCAAGGCGGTCGCCGAACAGATTGCCGCCGCCGATGCACGCGTGGGCGGCACCCGCGCTCCCGCGTCGCCCGCCTCCGCCGCTACACCCGTCACAGCGGCGGCAGCGGCGGGGCCTTCGCTGGAGGTCAAGGTCAGCCTTGCGCCCTCGCTGCGCGACCAGGTGCGCATGGGGGACGTCGTGTTCGTCTACGCCCGCGCGGAGCACGGCGCACCGATGCCGCTGGCCGTGGCGCGGCTGGATGCAGACCGGCTGCCGACCACGGTCACGCTGACCGACGCGATGGCCATGGCCCCGCAGCTGAATCTGTCCTCGGCCCAGCGCGTATTCGTCGGTGCGCGGCTCAGCCACAGCGGCCAGGCGGTGGCCAAGCCGGGTGATCTGGAAGGCGATGCCGGGGTAGTGGCGGTGCAGCATCACGAGCCGCTGGACATCGTGATCGACCGGGCCCTCCCATGAGCGACGCCCGCCGATACGCCGCCCTGCCCTCGCCATTCCCGATGAAGCGCGGCGGCGAGCTCCACGGCGCCCGCGTCGCCTACGAAACCTGGGGCACGCTCGCCCCCGGGCGGGACAACGCGGTATTGATCCTCACCGGCCTGTCGCCCAGCGCGCATGTCGCCGCCAGCCCCGAAGATCCGTCACCGGGCTGGTGGGAAGCCATGGTGGGGCCCGGCAAGGCGATCGACACCGACCGCTGGTTCGTGATCTGCGTGAATTCGCTGGGCAGCGACAAGGGCTCCACCTGCCCCGCGTCGATCGATCCGGCCACCGGAATGCCGTACCGCCTGCGCTTCCCGGAGCTGTCTCTGGAAGACGTCGCCCATGCCGCGCACGTCGTGGTCGACCAACTGGGCATTGCCAGGCTGGCCTGCCTGATCGGATGCTCGATGGGCGGCATGAGCGCGCTGGCCTACATGCTGCTGCATCCCGGCAGCGTGCGTGCGCATATCAGCGTGGACACCGCGCCACAGGCCCAGCCCTTCGCCATCGCGATCCGTTCGCTTCAGCGCGAGGCGATCCGGCTGGATCCGAACTGGAACGGCGGCAACTACGACATCCACGGCGTCCCCGCGGCCGACGGCAGTGCGCCCGGCGCGCCCGGCCGCTACCCCGACATGGGCATGAGCATCGCGCGCAAGCTCGGCGTCATCACTTACCGCTCGGCCATGGAGTGGAACGGCCGCTTCGCCCGGATCCGGCTCGATCCGGAGCAACGCGAGGAGCAGCCATTCGGCGTGGAGTTCCAGGTCGAGTCCTATCTGCAGGGACACGCCGAGCGCTTCGTCCGCACGTTTGATCCGAACTGCTATCTGTATCTCTCGCGCGCCAGCGACTGGTTCGACATCGCCGAGTACGGGGCCGGCAGCGTGTCGGCCGGGCTCAAGCGCATCCACATCGAGCGCGCGATGGTGATCGGGGTGAGCACCGACATCCTGTTCCCGCTGGAGCAGCAGGAGCAGATCGCCGACGGCCTGCGCCAGGCAGGAGCCGAAGTGCAATTCGTGGCACTGGATTCGCCCCAGGGACACGACGCGTTCCTGGTCGATATCGACAACTACAGCCGCGCGATCGGTGGATTTCTGGGCGCGCTGTGATCTCCCGCCGTTCGCCGGCGCGGCGCGCTGATAAGATGGTGCGGTCCCACGCCGTACCGAGAACGCCATGCTTGCCCAGGAATTCCCCGGCTGTCGCCAGTTGATCGACGCCATCGATCACGCTGTGATCCAGCCCACCACGGCCGCGATCACCGACTCGCTGCGCAACAGCCTGTGCCGGCTGATCCGCAGCCAGCAGGTGCAGCTGCCCGAGTGCGTGTTCGAGCCGGCGCAGGGACGCTATGCGCGGCGGGAGCTCTACCGCAGCGAGGAGCTCGGCTACTGCGTCGTGGCGATGACCTGGGGCCCGGGCCAGGGCACGCCGATCCACGACCACTGCGGCATGTGGTGCGTCGAAGGCGTCTGGAATGGTGCGCTGGAGGTGGTGCAGTACGAGCGCCTCGCCGATGTAAACGGCCAGTACCGGTTCCAGCCCGTCGGTTCGATCCAGGCCGGCCCCGGTTCCGCCGGCAGCCTGATCCCGCCACACGAGTACCACGCCATCCGCAACCCGAGCGATGACGCCATCGCGGTCAGCCTGCACATCTACTCCGGCCGCATGACCCAGTGCGCCACCTTCCAGCCGGCTGAGGGCGCGCAGTGCTATGAGCGCCAGGATCGCCAGCTGGGGCTCGACCCCCTGCATTGAACCCGGCATAATCGCCGCCTGTTCAGCCGGTGTGGCGGAATGGTAGACGCGGCGGACTCAAAATCCGCTGGCAGCGATGTCGTGTAGGTTCGAGTCCTATCACCGGTACCAGTCAAGAAAAAACCCCGCCTCGCGCGGGGTTTTTTTGTCGCCAGATCGCCCGGAGGAGCTCAGCCGATCGGCGGCACGTCGTCGGCGTCATGCCAGCTGCCGTCGCACTCCTGTACCTGCACCGGTGGATGGCTCAGTCCCCATGCGCGACCAAGCTTGGAGCGCATCGCCATCGCCGCCCGCACCGCCTCGGCGCGACTGCCGAAGGTACCCACCCTGCCCACGTCGTGCCGCACGATCCACGGCATGTCGTCGGCATAGGGAACAAACAGCTGAACCGGATGGGGATCCATGGCACCTTCCTCGACAACGCGTGACGGACCAGATGGCCGGGTCACCCCGCGACGCGGCGCGCCCGTTGCGACCTGAAGCAAGTCGTGAAGCAGTTGCCTGGCACGCCCCCTCGGCAAGGCCGTTCCAACAATACCGCGATTTGTCAAGCGCTCAAGAGGCGGCGCGAGCGAATAGTCGGCCGTCAGTCAGAGTTCCCGCGCCACCCGGAACCCCACGCGGGCACTACGCACCTGTCCCTCCACGCCTTGCCGATAAGCGGACCGATCCTGGTCCGGGGCACTGCCCCAGGAGCCGCCCCTCACTACGTGAGCACTGCAGCCGGGATTGATCCACGCACTTCCGTCGCGTGGCGCACGCAGGTAGCTGTCATGCCAGCAATCGGCGACCCACTCCGAGACATTGCCGTTGATGTCATACAGTCCGAAAGGATTCGGCTTGAAGCTCATCACGGGCGCGGGACCCCAGTAGCCGTCGCGATAGGTGCGGAAGGCGTTGCTCCAGCGGCGCCCGTTGCGCGACCGGTCCAGGCCGCCGGTGAGGTTCTCAACCCGCTGCTCGGGGCTGCCATCCCCCCACCAGTACCGGGTGCGCGTTCCGGCGCGCAGCGCGTATTCGAATTCGGCCTCGCTGGGCAGCCGATACGCCTTGCCGGTGCGCTTGGCCAGCCATTCCACATAGGCCCGGGCGTCGTTCCAGGACACATTCACCACCGGCAGCGCGTCGGCGGCGCTGTGTCCGGCGTAGTCGTCCTCCCAGCTTGCGCGGGGATCCTCGCGCAACACGCCGCTGCGCTCGTCGTAGATGCTCGATCCGCCCAGCGCCAGCGACTGCGGCCGGTATCCGCTGCTGCGAACGAATTCGCGGAACTGGCCCACCGTGATTTCGGTACGTCCCAGTGCGATGCCCCGCGACAACGTCACCGGATGCTGCGGCGACTCGGTGTCGGCGCGGTCCGGCTCGTTGTCCGCTGCGCCCATGCTGAAGCTGCCCGTCGGTATCACCACCATCGCCGGCGCCTTGCCCGGCATGTCGACGAAATTGTCCGCAAAGGTCTGGCCGGGCCGGTAGTTGGCGTAGAGGCGGGCGTTCACCAGTCGCTCCTGGAAATCCTCCAGTCCCGGCAGGTCGGGGCGGATCGCCCGGGCCTCGCCGGCCAGCTTCTCGGCCAGCGCGAGATTGCCGGAGTCCAGCGCGGAGCGCGCCTGTGCCAGCAGTCCGTTCGTGCGCTGGTCGCGCATTCCCTCCACCCGTGCGCGCACGTCGCGCAGCGGCAACGAGTCGGCCTGGATCGCCTGCGCCTCGGCCAGCGCCTGGTCGGCACCGGCAAAGTCATTCTGCGCCACCGCCGCCAGCGCACGATCGAGCACGGCGCGCTGCACCTGCAGCAGCCCCTGCTGGGCCACCGCATTCTGCGGATCAAGCGTCAGCACCTGCCGGTAGACCGCCAGCGCGTTGTCATCCGCCGGACGGTCGGCCTTGCCCTGCTCCAGCAGCGCGGCCGCACGCGCCAGCATCGGTCGCACCTTGACCAGGGTGGCGAGGCTATCGGCGAGGGTTTCGACATCCTCGTCGGCGCCCGGAAGTTCGCGCAGCGAATCGAGCAGATCGCCGGCCGCCTCGGCATCGCCTACCGCGATGTCCTGGCCAACGGCCGCCACCAGACGGGCCCGCGCCTCGTACAGGCCCTCGAGCGCGCGACGGCTGTCCGGCTTGAGCTTCAGCGCCTGCTGGTAGAGCGCCGCCGCGCTGTCGCTGGCGCCCGCCACCTGCCCGGCATGCAGCGCCTTGTCGGCGCGTGCCAGAAGCGCCTGCACCTCGGGCGGATCCTCGCCCTTCTGCGCCGGGATGTCCGGGTTGCGGTGCGCCGTGCGCGCCGCGATCACCTCCGCCGGCGCCAGCGTCAGCGGCGGTCCGGCATCAATCTCTCCCGGCGACACCAGCGCACGCTCGCGCACCGGCGTGGGCGAGGCAGCGCCCAGCGACATCGAGCGCCGCGGCGCGACGTCTTCCGGGTTGACGTGGAAAACCCGCGGGAAGAAGTGGTACGTCAGCGCGAACGCCAGCACGAGCACGCCGATCGCACCGCCAAGGGTGCGCTGTCGGGCGACGTTGGTGCTGCTGGCCATCTTGGGGCGTCCTCGTGGGGGCTGCTATCGTGCCATGCCCTCTGCGGGCAATCGACCTCTGCCGGCGCCGCGCTGCCGTTCGTGCCGGCCGCTCCGCCTGCCTTCTCTGTTCAAGGATCCGCTGCATGCCGCTTCCCGCCCTGCCCTGCGACGCCGAATGGATCGACCAGCGCGATGCGCTGGAGCGCTGGCTGGCCGCGCTGCCGCCGGGCGCGATTGTCGGCATGGACACCGAGTTCATGCGCCGCAACACCTTCTATCCGCAACTCGCCCTGCTGCAACTTGGCTGGGAAGGGCGCCATGCGCTGGTCGATCCGCTCGCTTTCGAAATCGGCGACGCGCTGCGACCGGCGCTGCAGACGGGCGATGCGGTGGTGGTGATGCACAGCGCCGGCGAAGATCTGGAAACACTTGCGCCGATGCTGCCGGGCGGTCCGCGCGTGCTGTTCGACACGCAGATCGCGGCCGCCTACGCCGGCATGGGGCTGGGCATCAGCTACCGCGCGCTGGTGGCGGAGCTGTGCGCGGTGGAGCTTGACAAGGGCGAAACCCGCTCGGACTGGTTGCAGCGCCCGCTCACCGATTCGCAACGGCTCTACGCCACGCTCGACGTGGTGTACATGAAGTCGATCCACGCGCAGCTGAGCGAACAGCTGCGCCAGCGCGACCGCACCACCTGGCACGCGGAGGATTGCGAGCGGCTGAAGCATCGGGCCGGCCAGCGCGAGGGCGAACCGCAGCCGCAGCGAGGCATGCGTGGCGCTGCCGAGTGGCCGCGCGCGCAGCAGGCGCGTCTGCGCCGCATCCTGCTGTGGCGCGACCGCGCCGCCAGGACGCTCGACCGGCCGCGGCCGTGGCTGCTCGAAGATGCCCTGGTGATGAGCCTGGCCCAGCATCCGCCAGCCAACCCGGCCGAACTGGATCAGCGCACGCGCGGCCAGCGCGCGCTGCGTGCGCCACAGCGCACGGAGCTGTTCGATCTGCTCCAGCCACCGGTGGACGACGCTGAGCTGGACGCCACCGCAGCGATTCCCGCCCATCCCCAGGGCGAAGCGAAAAAAGCCCTGGCGGCGATGAAGGATTGCGTGGACGCCCTGGCAGGCGAACTGGACCTGCCCAGCGGGCTGGTTTGCCCGCGCAAGGTACTGGAGGAATACGTGGTCACGGCCGAGTGGCCGGAGTTCCTCCAGGGCTGGCGCCATGGCGTGCTGCACGAGCGCCTGGCAGCACTGCTGCCGGGATGATCGCCCCTTCGACCGAGCGCGAACGTCGGCAAGCGCGTACCGTCGTGGCGGGGGGTCTTGGCGCGCCCCGGAGCCGCTGCTACCATGCGCCGCTCATGTGGGGCCATAGCTCAGCTGGGAGAGCGCGTCGTTCGCAATGACGAGGTCGGGAGTTCGATCCTCCCTGGCTCCACCACGAATTCAGGGCCGGAACGGCAACGTTCCGGCCCTTTTTTTTCACCAGATCGAGCGCAGGAAGGCATCGACCGCAGCGGTGTAGGCGGAGGGCTGGCCGAGCGTCTTGTTGATCTCCTCGTGCGACAGATCCTCTTCCCGCACCAGGCTGCGGCCACCCAGCGACTGCAATTTGTCGGCAAAGGCGTGCGCTTGCGGGCAGGAGTCGCGGCGGCGGCTCGAGCACACTGCCATGACCGGCACCGCCGCCGCCGAGAGATGCTGGTACGGCGATGCCGCGAACCAGTCGGCGGGATTGGCACCGAAGGCCTGGTCGTAGAGCGGCAGATGCGGCCCGCGCATGGTCCGAACCACGTCAAGGCAGGCGCTGTCCAGCGAGACGGTGCCACGCCAGTCACGCGCCCCCTGTTCGTGCGCCAGGGACGGCCTAGCCGTCAGCAGAGTCACCAGATGCGCACCGGCTGAATGCCCCATCAGGGCAAACCGGTCCGGATCCCCGCCCCACTCCCTCGCGCGCCGCTGTGCCATGCCCAGGGCGCGCGCCAGATCACGGGCCTGCTCCAGCGGCGGGGTGTCCGGCAACATGCGGTAGTTCACCGAGATAACGATTGCTCCGCGCGGCACCCAGTAGGCGACCTTGTTCGCCACCACGCCAGGGGCAGCCTTGTCGCCGATGCGCCAGGCGCCGCCATGGACCAGCAGGATTACCGGTGCATCGTGCGCCCGCTCCGGCGCATAGACATCGAATTGTTGCCGCGGGTCGTTGCCGTAGCGCACGTCGCGCACCACCCGCGTGCCCGCGGGCAGCGGTGCCTCCGTGACTAATGCCGTGGGCCGCTCGCGCCGGCGTTCGGTCCAGCTGCCGTGCGACTGGGCCGCGACGTGCCCGGCCAGCAGCAACAGGCACGCACCAATCCACAAGGTGTTGATATGTCGATTCATCCCAATCTCTCCAAGGCAATTTTTCAAAGCGCCGCGGACGCTGCTGGAGGCGCCCACGTGCATGCTCGATCGGCGCCGCGACCTGGACAAACGACGCACCGGGTCGCAGGCCTCAGCCGCGTGGGTCATCCTGGAACGCCAGCCACGCCAGTGCAGACGGCCCGGCCACCCGTATCGGTCGTGCCATCTGGGCGATCCCTCTGCTCGGCGACCACCTGCATCCGCGCGGCGGGCTGACGCACCTCGACCTTTTCCATCGCCACCGTGGTCGTTGTCAGCGAGCACAACCAGGCATTCCCCGGCCGGTGGCGCTGCCGGACCACGCTAGGGCCGGCAGGACTGCGTGGGCGATCACTGCACCCCTGTAGTGTTGGCTCGGGCGCTGCTTTCCCGGCCTCAAACCGGCCACTATGCGTGCTGGCAACGGGAGCCTGTCAATGGCCCCCACGCGCGGTGAAGCAAAAGACACGTCAAGCGCTGAAAACCGGACTCTCATCGTGCCGGCGATGGTGACTCACCGGCGACGGACGCGGTCGCCGCAGCCGACAGAGTTACCGTCCGCGTCCGCGCAGCTGCCGGTGTAGGTGACACCCTCGCCGCGGGTGTAAGTGGTCTGGCCGCTGTAACTGGCGCCTGCCGCGGTGGTGATCGAGGTGTTGTGCTGGGTGATGCCGTCGGCGGTGCTGGTGCTGGCCTGGTAACTGCCGCGCGCGCCATTGGCGCTTGTCTGCGCGCTGCCACTGACGTTGCCGCCGGCGCTGCGCGCATAGGACCCGCTGCGGCTCACCGTGCCGCCGGCCGCCGTGCTGCCCGCGCCATCGTGCCAGCGGTTGGCGGAGCCATCGGCATTGAGGGTGTAGCCGTTTGTCCCGCGGTAGGTACCGCCGCCGGCACCCTGCGCCGAGCGGACGGCCCTGTGTGTCACGCTGCCATCGGCCCCGGTGGCGGTGTGACCGCCGCGCCAGGCCGAGCCGCGACTGCCGACTGCGGCCGCTGCACGCACGTGGGTCAGGCCACCCTGGTGGTTGGCGAACGTGCCGCTCAGATGGGCCCGCCCGGAGCGCTGCGCCGAAACCGGCACGGCAACGACAAACGCAGTCGCGGCGACGACAGCGAGGGAGGCGAGACGGAACTGGGTCGAGATGCTCATGGTGCACTCCTGCGTATGACGAGAGGGGTGCCGCGCGCCAGGACGCCGGCCAGCCGACTGTCATGCCGTGACGGGTCGCCAGGCATGTCCGATTGCGCCGGCTTGTGAGCGGATGTTGCCGCGTCGGCAATCCGAAACAATTGCTTGCAAACAGCCGCCAGCGCGGCTTGTAGCTACGCTGCAGGCACGGGATAGTCGCGCCATGGACTCGCCCCACATCCTCGTTGTCGACGACGACCTGCGCCTGCGCGACCTGCTGGAGCGCTACCTCGCCCAGCAGGGATTTACTGTGCGCGGCGCCGGCCACGCCGCGGGCCTGCGCCGGGAACTGGCGACCCACCACGTCGACCTGGTGGTGCTCGACCTGATGCTCCCGGACGCCGACGGCCTGGAATTATGCCGAAGCCTGCGAGCCGAAGGCGTGCAGACACCGATCATCATGCTCACCGCCAAGGGCGACGACGTCGACCGGATCGTCGGGCTGGAAATCGGCGCGGACGACTACCTCGGCAAGCCCTGCAACCCGCGCGAACTGGTGGCACGCATTCGCGCCGTGCTGCGGCGGCAGCCAAAGGCGGTCATTGGCGCACCGCAGGTGGAGCAAGCCAGCGTGCGCTTCGGCCGCTTCTGTTTCGATCCCGCCACGCGGCAACTGCTCGATGAGGAGGTGCCGGTGAAGCTCACCAGCGGGGAGTTCGCGGTGCTGGCCGCGCTGGTGGCCCATCCATTCCAGACGCTCAGCCGCGAACGTCTGATCGCGCTGGCCCGGGGCCGCGAGCACGAGGCATTCGACCGCAGCATCGACGTGATGGTGTCGCGCCTGCGCCGCTGTCTGGAAGACGATCCGCGCCAGCCACGCTGGCTGCAGACCGTATGGGGCGAGGGCTACGTCTTCGTGCCGCAGGGAGGCGGCGAGGCATGAGACGCGGACCGACCACCTTCAGCCTGGTGCTGGCCTTGCTGGTGGCCTCGCTGGTGCTGGCACTGACACTTGGCGGCGCGCTGTCGACCCGGGCCGGCCTGCATGCGCTGGGCGATTCCTTCGGCCGCCTCGTCGTTGCCACGGCCAGCTCGACGGAGGCACTGGCCGGACGCGACGACGCCGACGCACGCGCCGCGCTGCAAGAGCTGCGGCGCACCGGCGTGCGCCTCTCCACCGAAGCGCCACCGGCCACGCGGCGCGCCCCGGTTCCGGTGCTGCAGGACGTGGGCCGCGCCGCCGGCGAATTGCTCGGCGATCCGACGCGGGTGGTCGTGGTGCAGCAGGCGCAGGCGCAGATCTGGGTGCGCAGCTCGCGCCGCCCGGATCAGTGGATCGTGATGCAGGGGGTAGGTTTGCGCCGCCAGCTGATCCGCTCGACGCTGGCACTGATGCTGTTCGCCGGACTGGTGGTGCTGGCTGTCGCGGCCATCGCGGCACACATGCTGACCCGCCCGCTCGAGCGACTGGCCGCGCACGCGCCCGCGTTGCTGGGCGGCCAGTCGCTGCGCGAGCAGTTGCGCGGCAGTCCGCGCGAGGTCCGTGACCTCGCCAAGGCGCTGGGCGATGCCGGCGAGGAATTGCGCCAGAGTGCCCGCGAGCGGGAGCTGATGCTGGCGGGCATCTCGCATGACCTGCGCACCCCGCTGGCGCGATTGCGACTGGCACTGGAGCTGGGCGATGCCGGCGATGCGAGCCGCCGAGATGCGATGGTTACCGACCTGGACGAGCTCGACCAAGCCCTCGCCCAATGCCTGGCGTTCGTACGAGACGGCAGCGACGAAGCCGTACTCGACGTCAACCTTCCCACCGTGATCGGCCAGTTGCTGGCACTGCGCAGCGTGCCCGAAACATGGCGTTACGACGGGCCCGGCCACGCCGTGCTGCGGGGGCGGCCCACCCAGCTGCGTCGAGCACTGGGCAACCTGATGGACAACGCCGAGCGCTACGGCAGCGCGCCTTTCGCCGTGCGGGTACATGCGCAAGGCCATGCCGTCCGCATCGAGATCGAGGATCACGGCCCCGGCGTGCCGGAAGCGCTGCTTGCCCGCCTTGGCCAGCCGTTCCTGCGCGGCCATCCGTCGCGCGGCGGCGCCGCCGGCACCGGGTTGGGCCTGGGCATCGCGCGGCGCGCGGCCGAACTCAGCGGCGGACGGCTGCAACTGGCCAACCGCCAGGGCGGTGGCTTCGTCGCCACGCTGCTGCTACCGGTTGCCGATGGCGAGGTGCCACGCGCCTGAAACGCTACGGCGACGTCATCCGGCATCCTGCCGATGGTCGAAGCGCCGGCGCCGGCTCACAGCGAAGAGCCGGCGCATGGCCGGGTTCTTGCCTTGACGAAATGGTGCCCTCGAGACGATTCGAACGTCCGACCTGCCCCTTAGGAGGGGGCCGCTCTATCCAACTGAGCTACGAGGGCAGCGGCGGGATTTTCGCATGGATGGGCGCGATCGCGCGACGGGCCGGGCTCGGCCGCATGGGAGCGCCCTGCTAGAATGAGGGTTTTAACCGCGGCGCCTGTCGGCGTTGCGCAGGTTCCCAAGGAGTCAGCATGTCCCACGAAATCCTCAAGGCACTCGGCCTTTCCGCAGAGTTGTCCGGCACGTATCTCGGTCAGGGCGAGTGGTCCAAGACCACCGACGCAGGCACCCTGCAGCCGGTGAACCCGGCTACCGGCGAGGTGATTGCCAGCGTGCATGCCTCCAGCGCGGCGGACTACGAGGTCATCGTCAAGCGCGCCCAGGAAGCCTTCAAGATCTGGCGCACCACGCCCGCCCCGTTGCGCGGCGAAGCCGTACGCCTGTGCGGCGAAGCGCTGCGCAAGCACAAGGACGCACTGGGTTCGCTGGTCTCGCTGGAGATGGGCAAGATCAAGCCCGAGGGCGACGGCGAAGTGCAGGAGATGATCGACATCGCCGACTTCGCGGTCGGCCAGAGCCGCATGCTGCACGGCTACACCATGCATTCGGAGCGCCCCGGCCACCGCATGTACGAGCAGTACCAGCCGCTCGGCATCGTCGGCATCATCAGCGCGTTCAACTTCCCGGTTGCGGTGTGGGCGTGGAACGCCATGCTGGCCGCCGCCTGCGGCGACATCTGCATCTGGAAGCCGTCGCCGAAGACCCCGCTGACCGCCATCGCCACGATGAAGATCTGCAATGAGGCGCTGAAGGACGGCGGCTACCCCGACCTGTTCTTCCTGTTCAACGATGCCGGCAGCGACCTGGCCCAGGCCTTTGTCGACGACAAGCGCGTGCACCTGATCAGCTTCACCGGCTCGACCAAGGTCGGCCGCATGGTCGGCGAGCGCGTGGCCCAGCGCATGGGTCGCTCGCTGCTGGAGCTGGGTGGCAACAACGCGATCATCCTGGACGAGTCGGCCGACCTGAAGCTGGCGATTCCCGGCATCGTGTTCGGCTCGGTCGGCACCGCTGGCCAGCGCTGCACCTCCACCCGCCGCCTGTTCGTGCACGAGTCGATCTACGACAACGTGCTCGACACGCTGGTCAAGGCGTACAAGCAGGTCGAGGGCAAGATCGGCGATCCGAACGTGTCGACCACGCTGATGGGTCCGCTCAACAGCCAGGAGGCCGTGAGCGCCTACCTTGCTGCGATCGAGAAGGCCAAGGCCGCCGGCGGCACCGTGGCGACCGGCGGCGCCGCGCTGACCGACCGCAAGGGCAACTTCGTGCTGCCGACGATCATCACCGGACTGAAGAACTCCGACGAGGTGATCCAGACCGAGACCTTCGCGCCGATCCTGTACGTGATGAAGTTCAGCACGCTCGATGAGGCGATCGAGATGCAGAACGCCGTGCCGCAGGGTCTGTCCTCGGCAATCTTCACGCAGAACCTGAAGGCTGCGGAGAAGTTCCTCTCCTCGGCCGGCTCGGACTGCGGCATCGCCAACGTCAACATCGGCACCTCCGGTGCGGAGATCGGCGGCGCGTTTGGCGGTGAGAAGGAAACCGGCGGTGGTCGCGAGTCCGGCTCGGATGCGTGGAAGGTCTACATGCGCCGCCAGACCAACACCATCAACTACTCCGATTCGCTGCCGCTGGCACAGGGCATCAAGTTCGACCTGTAAGCGCAACTGAAGGGGTACGCGGGCGCCGTGCTCGCGTACCCTTGGTGGCACCGCCACCCTTCCCGTCCGTATTTCCGGGGGTTTTCGAGATGAGCATGACGTCCGCCCCTCGCAGCACTTGCACCCTCGCCGTGGTCAGCCTGTGTTTCGGCATTGCCGCCTGGACCGTGTTTCCCTTCTTCGGCGCCATCGTCGCCGTCATCTGCGGCCACCTCGCGCGACGCGAGATCCGCCAGACGCTTTCCGAGCCGCTCGACGGCGACGGTTTCGCCGTGGCCGGCCTGGTGCTCGGCTACGCGCAGCTGGTGGTGGCCGTGGTCGGCATGGTGGCCTTCTGGGCGGTGTTGCTGGGCCTGATCCGGCTCGCCTGGACATGATCGACCCCGACGCATCGGAGATGCCTTTCCGCCTTGACGGCTACCGCGTGGTGGTCGCCGGCGGCAGCCGCGGCATCGGTCGCAGCATGGCGCTCGCATTCGCGCGCGCCGGCGCGGCGGTGTCGGTCTGCGCACGCGGCGAAGCCGCACTGGCCGACGTGGCGCAGGCGATCCGCGCACAAGGCGTGGTGACCCACGCGCAGCGCTGCGACCTCGCCGAAGGCTCCGCCATCGACGAGTACATCGCCGCGGCCGCCCGCGCACTCGGCGGCATCGACGTGCTGGTGAACAACGCCACCGGCTATGGCTTCGCCGACGACGACGACGGCTGGGCAGCGAACTTCCAGGTCGACCTGATGGCCGCCGTGCGTGCCTCGCGGGTGGCGCTGCCGCACCTCAAGCGCAGCGACCGCGGCAGCATCCTGCATACCAGCTCCATTGCCGCGCTGCGCCCGCGCGCCAGCGGCGCGCCGTATGCCGCGATCAAGGCGGCGCTGACGCATTACACGCACTCGCAGGCACTGGCGCTGGCGCCCGAGCGGATCCGCGTCAACGCCATTGCGCCCGGATCGATCGCGTTTCCCGACGGCCTGTGGGAACGGCGCAAGCAGGACGAGCCGGCGCTCTATGCCGCGACCCTGGCGAAGATCCCGTTCGGTCGTTTCGGTACGCCCGACGAGGTGGCGCACGCGGCGCTGTTCCTCGCCTCGCCCTGGGCCGGCTGGATCACCGGGCAGACGCTGGTGGTGGACGGCGGGCAGATGCTCAACGGCTGACCATGAACGAGCTGCACGCCACCGACCGTTTCAGTGACCGCGTCGCCGACTACGTTCGCTATCGCCCGGATTACCCGGCTGCGCTGCTCGACTGGCTGAAGAACGAGCACGGCGTGGATGGTTCGTGGGACGTCGCCGACGTCGGCGCGGGCACCGGAATTTCGGCAAAGCTCTTCCTCGACGCCGGCCACCGCGTCGTTGCCGTGGAGCCCAATGCGCCGATGCGCGCGGCCGCCGAGCAGTGGCTTGGCTCGAACCCGGCCTTCCATGCACGGGATGGCCGCGCCGATGCCACCGGCCTGGCCGGGGCCAGTATCGATCTGATCGTGGTGGCACAGGCCTTTCACTGGTTCGCCGAGGTGGCGACGCGGCGCGAGTTCGCCCGCATCCTGCGCCCTGGGGGGCTGGCTGTGATCGTCTGGAATACGCGGCGCCTCGACGGCACGCCGTTCCTCGAAGGCTATGAGGCGCTGCTGCAGCACTACGGCACCGACTACACCCGCGTGGCCGAACGCTATGCCGACGAGCCGCGCATGCGCGCCTGGTTCGGCGCAGGCTTCCGCGGCGCGGCCCGTTTCGATCACGGCCAGCGGCTGGACTTCGACGCGCTGAAGGGCCGCCTGATGTCCTCCTCTTACGCGCCGGCACCCGGCCATCCGCAGCACGCACCGATGCTCGCCGCCCTGCGCGAACTGTTCGAGGCCACCGCGGTGAACCGCCGCATCGACTTCACCTACGACACCCGCGCCTACGTGGGCCACCTGAGCTGACGCATGTATTCCACTCTCCGCTCCCTGTTGTTTGCGCTCGATCCGGAAACCGCCCACGGCGTTTCGTTGTATGCGCTGGACGTGGCTCACCGCAGCGACCTGCTGCGCTTTGTCGCCAGGCCGCCAGCGGAGTTGCCGGTGGAGGCCTTCGGCATGCGCTTCCCCAACCCCGTCGGCCTGGCCGCCGGGCTGGACAAGAACGCTGATCACCTCGATGCGCTCGGCGCGCTGGGCTTCGGCTTCGTCGAGGTGGGTACCACCACGCCGCGACCGCAGCCGGGCAACGACAAGCCGCGCATGTTCCGCCTGAAGGAGCACGAGGCGATCATCAACCGGCTCGGTTTCAACAACGCCGGCGTCGATGCGCTGGTACGCAACGCGGAGAAATCCGCCTACCGCGGCGTGCTCGGCATCAACATCGGCAAGAACAAGGACACGCCGAACGAGAAGGCGGTCGATGACTACCTCTTTTGCCTGGAGCGCGTGTACGCGCGCGCCAGCTACGTCACGGTGAACATCTCCTCGCCCAACACCCAGGGCCTGCGAGACCTGCAGGAAGAGGAAACCCTGCGCCGCTTCATCGGCACCCTGCGCGAGGCGCAGGAGCGACTGGCAGCGCAGCACAGCGCACGCAAGCCGATGCTGCTGAAGATCGCTCCCGACCTCACCGAAATCGAGCTGGACGCCATCGCTGAAGTGCTGCTGGCCAGCCAGGTGGATGGCGTGATCTGCACCAACACCACCGTCGACCACAATGCGGTGGCCAGCGATCAGCAATCGCAGGAAACCGGCGGCCTGTCCGGCCGCCCACTGATGGCGCGCGCCACCGCCGTGCAGCGCGGCATGGCCGAACGGCTCAAGGGCAAGGTCGGCATCATCGGCGTGGGCGGCATCCTGGAAGGCGACGACGCGGTGACCAAGCTCGATGCCGGCGCCTCGCTGGTGCAGATCTATTCCGGGCTGATTTATCGCGGCCCGGCGCTGATCGCCGAATGCGTCGAGGAAATCCGCCGCCAGCGCGGAGCGCACAATGGCCTCTGATTACACCCTGCCCGCCCAGCGCATCGACATGGGCGGCTACGCACTGATCGAGAACGCGCCGCTGGCCCATCGCAACACGCTGCGCGTGGCCGCCAAGGCACACCTGCTGGCGGAGATCCGCGATGCCAGCAAGCTGCCCGAACTGCTCGCCTTCCCTGCCGTCAAAAGCGGCCCGGTGCTGGTGCTGGGCGAAGGCAGCAACGTGCTGTTCGCCAGCGACTACCCCGGCACCGTGCTGGCGATGGCCACGCAGGGCGTGCAGGTGGAAGCGGACGGCGACACCACCCGCGTGGCCGTGGCCGCGGGCGAGCGCTGGGACGATTTCGTGCGCTGGACGCTGGGCCAGGGGCTGGCCGGGCTGGAAAACCTGATCCTGATTCCGGGCACCGTCGGCGCTTCGCCGATCCAGAACATTGGCGCCTACGGCACCGAGGTGGCGGAGTTCATCGAGAGTGTCGAAGCGTGGGACACCCGCGAGCAACGCGTGGTCACGCTGGACCATGCCGCCTGCGCATTCGGCTACCGCGACTCGTTATTCAAGCGCGAGGCCGGCCGCTACATCGTCACCGCGGTGCGCTTCGCCCTGCCGCGCACCCGCGAGCTGCGGCTGGACTACGCCGGCATCCGCGAAGAGCTCGAGCGCATGGGCGTGGCCAAGCCGGCGCCGTTCCACGTCGCCGAGGCCGTGGTGCACCTGCGCTCGCGCAAGCTGCCGGACCCGGCGGTGATCGGCAACGCCGGCAGCTTTTTCAAGAATCCCCTGGTCGACGCGGCCGTGGGCGAGGCCTTGAAGCGCGAACATGCCGGGCTGGTGGCCTGGCCCGGAAAGGATGGCCGCTGGAAGCTCTCTGCCGCCTGGCTGATCGAGGCCGCGGGCCTCAAGGGCCACCGCGAAGGCGACGCCGGCACCTCGCATCGCCATGCGCTGGTGCTGGTCAACCACGGCCACGCTACCGGCCCCGAGCTGTGGGCGCTGGCGCAGCAGGTGATTGTGCGTGTGCGCGACACGTTCGGGGTAACGCTGGAACCGGAGCCGGTCATCGTCGGCGGCTGATCAACCCGGCAGAAACGAAAAGGCCGGCATGCTGCCGGCCTTTCGCGTCATGGAATCACTGTTTTCAGCGACGCGCCTTGGACAGCAGGCGCAGGATTTCCATGTAAAGCCACACCAGCGTGACCATCAGCGCGAACGCGCCGAACCATTCCATGTACTTGGGCGCACCCTGCGCGGCGCCGCGTTCGATCATGTCGAAATCGAGCACCAGGTTGAGCGCCGCCAGACCCACCACCAGCACGCTGAAGCCGATGCCCATCGCGCCGCTTTCATGGATGAAAGGAACCTGGATGCTGGTGAATGCGCGCAGGCCGATATCGACTAGGTAAAGCAGCGCGATGCCGCCGGTGGCTGCCACCACGCCCATGCGGAACTTGTCGGTCACCTTGATCACGCCGGTGCGGTAGAGCAGCAGCATCGCCGCCAGCACGCCCACCGTGAGCATGATCGCCTGCAGCACGATGCCGGGAAAACGCAGCTCCATGAACGCGGAGATGCCACCCAGCGCAAATCCCTCGGCAAGGGCGTACAGCGGCGCCGTGACTCCAGCCCAGCGCGGCGCGAAACTCGACACCATCGCCAGCGCAAAGCCGACCAGCAGACCGCCCCAGAGAAACGGCGAGACTGCAGCGAGCGCGGCCTGCATGTCGCCGCCGGCCGCGGCCTCGGCGAAGCGGTTCCAGGTCCAGCTGCCGGTAACCACGGCCAGCAGCAGCAACAGGCCGGTCTTGGCGATGGTGCCGTTCATGGTCATCCGCTCACCGACCGCGAACGGTCCCTGGAACGTTTTCTGCTGCAGGACAGGATTGCTCGATCGCATGGACAACTCCTCGCAAGGCGGTGGCGCGCGCGCCATGCGCGGCCAGCTCCGGCCCATGGTACCGCGGGCAACGCCACGGCGAGTACGCTTGCCGCACGGACCGCCGAGGCGCGCTGTCACGTGCACGTCAACTGCCTGTCGCAATATGTCCGAACGATGACGCCCTCCCCCGCGCGCGCCCGCTGCCACACCGACCGAGCCGACGATGACCCCGCGTAAATTTTCCACCCCGTCCACCGATGCGGCCCTCTCCAGCCCGCCGGCACGCCCGGCGGCGGCAGGCACCGGCCCGGCCCCGGTGGATCTGGCCGATCCCGCGCTGTACATCCATCGGGAGCTCTCGCAGCTGCAGTTCAACATCCGCGTGCTCGACCAGGCGCTGGACGAGAGCACGCCGCTGCAGGAGCGGCTGAAGTTCCTGCTGATCTTCTCCAGCAACCTGGACGAGTTCTTCGAGATCCGCGTGGCCGGATTGAAGGACCAGATCGCGTTCGACCACGAGCTGGTGGGGCCTGACGGAATCCCGCCGAAGCAGGCACTGGCAATGATCAGCGAAATCGCGCATCAGCAGATCGAGCGCCAGTACGCGATTCTCAACGACCGCATCCTGCCGGAGCTGGCGGCGCAGCAGATCCGCATCATCCGCCGCAACGAATGGACGCTGAAACAGAAGCAGTGGGTGCGCCGCTACTTCCGCCACGAGGTTGCGCCGCTGGTCACGCCGATCGGGCTCGATCCGACCCATCCGTTTCCGCTGCTGGTGAACAAGAGCCTCAACTTCATCGTGCAGCTGGAAGGGGTGGATGCGTTCGGGCGCGATTCGGGCCTGGCGATCGTGCCGGCGCCCCGCGTACTGCCGCGGCTGATGCGCCTGCCGGACGATATCTGCGACGGCGGCGAAAACCAGGTGCTGCTGTCGTCGGTGATCCACGCCCACGTCGACGAGCTGTTCCCCGGCATGCAGGTGCACGGCTGCTACCAGTTCCGCCTGACCCGCAATGCGGATCTCGCGATCGACCCCGAAGATGTCGACGACCTCGCCCGCGCCCTGCGAGGCGGCCTCTACACCCGCCGCTTCGGCGATGCCGTGCGGCTGGAGGTGGCCGACAACTGCCCGAAACTGCTGACCGACTACCTGCTCAAGCAGTTCGGCCTGTCCGCACCGGAGCTCTACGAGGTGAACGGGGCGGTGAACCTGTCGCGGCTGTTCGGGGTGGCCAGCAAGGCCGGCTTCCCGCACCTGCAGTACAAGCCGTTCACGCCGTCGATTCCCAAGGCGCTGAAGAAGTCCGACGACATCTTCGCCAGCATCGGCCGGCAGGACGTGCTGCTGCTGCATCCGTACGAGTCGTTCACCCCGGTAGTGGACATGCTGCGCCAGGCGGCCAAAGACCCGGCGGTGCTGGCGATCAAGCAGACCCTGTACCGCAGCGGCGCCACCTCGGAGATCGTCGAGTCGCTGGTCGATGCGGCGCGTGCCGGCAAGGAGGTCACCGCAGTGATCGAGCTGCGCGCGCGCTTCGACGAGGAATCGAACCTGTCGCTCGCCGCGCGCCTGCAGCAGGCCGGCGCGATGGTGATCTACGGCGTGGTCGGGGTGAAGACGCACGCCAAGCTGATGCTGATCCAGCGCCGCGAGGGCACCGAGCTGGTGCGCTACGCCCACCTGGGCACCGGCAACTACCACACCGGCAACGCGCGCCTTTACACCGACTACAGCCTGCTCACCTCCGATCCGGTGCTGTGCGAGGACGTGCACAAGCTGTTCAGCCAGCTCACCGGCATGGGCAAGGTGCAGCCGATGAAGAAGCTGCTGCATGCACCGTTCACGCTGAAGAAAAGCCTGCTCGACCTGATTGCCCGGGAAACCGCCCATGCCGAAGCCGGCCGCTCCGGGCAGATCATCATCAAGGTCAATGCGGTGACCGACGCGCGGGTGATCCGCGCGCTTTACAAGGCCAGCATGGCGGGGGTGAAGATCGACCTGATCGTGCGCGGCATGTGCTGCCTGCGTCCGGGTGTGCCGGGGGTGTCGCACAACATCCGCGTGCGTTCGATCATCGGGCGCTTCCTGGAGCACAGCCGCGTCTACTGGTTTGCCAACGACGGCGACGACATCATGTATCTGGCCAGCGCCGACCTGATGGAGCGCAATCTGGACCGCCGCGTGGAAACCGGCTTCCCGATCGAGGGCAAGAAGCTGATCCAGCGCGTCAGGCGAGAGCTGGAGATGTACCTGGCCGACAACGCCAGCGCGGCGATCCTGCAGGCGGACGGCAGTTACGTGCGCGCCCAGCCCTCCCCCGGCCAGAACGTGCGCAACGTGCAGAACCAGCTGCTCGACAAGCTCTGCGGCACAGCGGCCGCATCCGGCGGCTGAGTTGCCGGGCGCGCGTACGCGCTGGTGAGCGGGCTCAATCCGTGCGCTGCAGGCGGATCCATGCGGCAAGGCGATCGACGAAGTCCTGCAGGAATTTGCGCGTGTCGTCGCTGGCGACGTTTCCTTCGGCGTCGATCAGGTCATCGCTCTTGAACTGCACGAACACCTCCGGCTGCGCCAGCACGGCCACGTCGAGATAAGCCAGCACGTTGCGCAGGTGCTGCTGCGCCAGCGCACTGCCGGTCGCACCGATCGAGGCTCCTATCACCGCACCCGGCTTGCCGGCGAAGGAATTGGTGCCCCACGGGCGCGAGGCGATATCGATGGCGTTCTTCAGCACGCCGGGGATCGAGCGGTTGTACTCGGGCGTGACGAACAGCAGCGCGTCCGCCGCCTCGATGCGCGACTTCAGCGCCGTGCATTCGGCCGGGTAGTCGCTGTCGAAATCCTGGTTGTACAGCGGCAGCGAGCCGATCTCGATGAACTCGAAGCGCAGGTCGTCCGGCGCCAGCTTCTGTACTGCCCGCGCCAGCCGGCGATTGATCGACGCCTCGCGCAGGCTGCCGACCAGTACGGCTATCGAATGCGTGGCCACGGCGTGCTCCTGTCGGTAGTGGAAAGGGATCCGTCCGCGGGGCGGATCGACCGACAGCGTGAACGTGCTCCCGGAAAGATCGCGTGACCGCAGCGACCACCGCCCTCGGCTCCGGTGATGACAGCGATGGCACGGCATGTGCTTGCGAGCTCGGGTGGCACGCGCCGTACCCGCCTGCGGCGGTCGTCGGTGCGTGGCCTCACGCGGACGTTTCCCCGGCACTGGCTGGGCACCTCCGGAGGGAGGAGATGCTGCTGCGTAGTGGACGGCATGGTGCCGTCCCGCCTTCGGCATCGGCAACCAGGGGGAGGTAGAGAACATGCATTGGCCCGGTTCCGGCCACCGGCAGCGCAATCGCCTGATGGCGCGTGCGTTGTGCCTGCTGATGTTGCTGTGGATCGGCACGGTGCACGCCGCCATGCCGATGAGCGGCGCGTGGCGGGACGTCCGCGACGGCGACACGCCGGCCCAGGTGCTGGCGGAGTACCGCCAGAACGCCCTGCAGCGATTTGATCCGGACCTGCTGCGGCGTTTCCCGCACGGGCCGCTGGGCACCTGGATCGTGCTGGCGCCGCAGCCGCCCTGGGTGGAGGAGGCGCGGGTGTTGAGCGTTTATCCACCGCCGGTGGGAACGGTGACCCTCTACGACCAGAACGGACCGAAAGTTTCACTCGCGCTGGATGATTTCCGGGCCGCCGTGCACGGCCACGGGCGGCTGGCTTTCCTGCTGCGCACGGAGGTGCCGGCGTCGGCGCCGATCCTGTTGAAGTTCGAACCCTCGGCCCGCGCCGCCGCTCCGGTGGCGTTCCGGCTGCAGAACTGGAGCCACTACCTGCAGCGCGATTCGCACTGGCTCGTGTTCGCCACCGCCAGCCTGACCGTGCTGCTGGCGATGGCGCTGATGACGCTGTGCTTTTCGGTGCTGCTGCGCGACGTGACCTTTGCCTGGTACGCCGGCTACGTCCTTTGCTACGCGCTGATGCAGGGGATCCAGACCGGGTTCGTCTATCACCCGCTGGAGATGGACTGGCTGAGCGGGCTGTCCACCACCGTGAACACGGCGGCGGTGGCCCTGTCCGTGGCGTTCGCCTCGATGTTCATGATCCGCTTCTGCGAACTTCAGCGGTATGCGCCGCTGCTGCGGGTGCCGGTGCTGGCGCTGGCGGTGGGCATGGTGGCGGTGGTGCTGATGCGCTGCAGCCAGTGGCCGCCGCTGGAGAACGTCGGCCAGTTGCTGGTGAACCCGCTGCTGACGCTGGGCACGGTCCTGCTGCTGGTCGCTTCGGTGCTCGCTGCGGCGCGCGGCTCGCGGCACGCGTGGTTCTTTCTCGCCGGCTGGACGCCGCTGCTGGCGCTGACCGCCATGCGCAGCGCCCAGATCAGCGGCGCGCTCGCGGCGCTGGACTGGCTCAACGACGCCGGGCTGGTGGTCGGCGCGTTCGAGGCGATCGTGCTGTCGTTCGGCCTCGCCGACCGAGCGCTGATGATCCGCCGCGATCGCGACGAAGTACGCGTACTGGCCGACCGCGACTCGCTGACCCAGGTGTTCAACCGCCGCGCCTGGAGCGAGGCGGCGATCCAGGCCATGAGCGACCCGGCGCGTCCGCAGTCGCTGCTGTTCCTGGACCTGGACTACTTCAAGCGTCTCAATGATCGCCTCGGCCACGCCGCTGGCGATCACGCGCTGGTAGCCGTGGCCGACGCGTTACGCCAGGAGCTGCGCCCGGTGGACCTGCTCGGGCGCTACGGCGGCGAGGAATTCGTGGCGCTGCTCGATGGTGCCGGCGAGGCGGAATCCATGCAGATCGCCACGCGCCTGTGCCGCCGGGTGAACCGGCTGGAGATCCCCGTCGACGGCGAGAACCTGATGCTCAGCGTAAGCATCGGCGTAGGCATCCGCCGCAGCGACGACTCGATCGACAGCCTGATCGCGCGCGCCGACCAGGCGATGTACGCGGCGAAGCTGGCCGGTCGCAATCGCGTCTGCCTGGAGCCACGTCCGGGCCAGCCGGAGGCACCGCCGCGACCGGGCAGCGTCGCGCGCACACCGCGACGCTCCTCCTAGCCGGGGCCGCGCGGCTCAGGCCAGCGCGCGCGCCGCGGCCACCACGTCGGCCTCGCCAGGCAGCACCAGCAAGGCGGCGCCGGCCAGCGGGGTGAAGGTGTCGGCGCCGACCACGCGCGTCAGCGGCGTGGCACCGAAGCCCGCCTCGACGATCGCGGTGATCACACCCTCGCCCACGCCGGCGCTCTTGCGCCCTTCGTCCAGCACCAGGATGCGCTTCGCGCTCTTCGCCTGTGCCGCGATGAAGGCGTCATTGAGCGGCGCGAGCCAGCGCAGGTCGACCACGCGCACCTTCCACTTCAGCTCGGCCTCGATCGTTCGCGCGGCACGCAAGGCCATCGGCACGCCGTTACCAAAGGTGAACACCACCAGGTCGTCGGCGTCCTCGTCATACACGCGGCCCTCGCCCAGCGTCATCGCCTCGCCCGGCGCGGGATAGGCGAACTGCCAGCCGCCGTCGCCGGCCTCGTACAGGTCTTTGGTCATGTACAGCGCGATCGGTTCGAGGAACGCGCACACGCGCCCGTCGACCTTCGCCAGCGCCATCATCGTGCGCAGCATGCGGGCGGCGTCGTCGCCGCGGCTGGCGCATCCCACCACCAGGCCCGGGATGTCGCGCAGCGCGGTGATCGAGTTGTCGTTGTGGAAATGGCCGCCGAAGCCCTTCTGGTAACCCAGCGAGGCGATGCGCATCACCATCGGGTTGCGGAACTGGTCGTTGGAGAAGAACTGCAGGCTCGATGCTTCGCCGCGGATCTGGTCCGCCGCGTTGTGGAAGTACGCCAGGTACTGGATCTCCGGGATCGGCAGCATGCCCATGTTGGCGTAGCCCTGTGCCAGGCCGAGGATGAGGGTTTCATCCAGCAGCGTGTTGAACACGCGGGTGTTCTTGAACGCCTTGTGCAGACCCTTGGTGACGGTATACACGCCACCCTTCTGCGCCACGTCCTCGCCGAACAGCAGCGACTCGGGGTACTTCGCCATCACCTCGTGCAGCGCCTGGCCGATCTGGATCGCCAGATGCCGCGGCGGCTGGTTTTCCGGCAACTTCGCCTCGCCACCGAATACGGCCAGGCGCTTGTCCGCATAGTCGGCGCGCTCGGCCTCGGCCTTCACCTTGGCCGGGCTGTACGGCGCCAGCGGCGCCATCACGTCGTCCAGGCGCTCCAGCTTGGGCCGGCGATCGGCCTCGTCGGCCGCCTCGAAACAGTGCTTGCGCGTCGCCTCGTACAGGTTGAGCAGGTCGTCCTTCGAGTACAGGCCGGACTCCAGCGCAATCGCCGCCGAGCGCAGCAGCGGATCGGTCGATTCCACCGACACCAGCTCTTCGATCGAGCGCCACTCGATCTCGAAGTCGGTGCCGGCGTGACCCATCACGCGGGTGGTCTTGAGGTGCAGGAAGGTCGGTCGACGCGTGCGGCGGCAGTGCTCCACCGCACGCTGCACCTGGGCGTAGCCGGTGGCCAGATCCAGGCCGTCGGCGAAGAAGTAATCAAGATCGGCACGCGCCTGGTAGTTGCGGGCGACCCAGCCGGTGGGCGTCTTCACCGAGATGCCGATGCCGTTGTCCTCGCACACGAACAGCACCGGCGCGGGCAGCTTCTGGTAGGCGGTCCAGCCCGCCGCGTTGAACGCGGTCTGCGCGGTGGCGTGGTTGCTGGACGCATCGCCGAACGAGCAGATCGCGATGGAGTCGTGGGGAATGGGCAGCGTATGGCCGATGCGTCGTGCATGGTCGATGGCCACGGCGGTGCCCAGCGCCTTGGGCAGGTGCGAGGCGATGGTCGAGGTCTGCGGCAGCACCCAGAGCGGCTTGCTGCCCCACACCTTGTGGCGGCCGCCGGAGGCCGGGTCGTCCTTGCTGGCGGCGAACGACAGCGCCGAATCCATCACCGGGTCACGCGGTTTTCCATCGGTGCCCGGCAGCTTGCGGAAGCGCTCGGCCATGAAGCCGCCGGAGCGGTAGTGCAGGAACGCCGGATCGGTATGGCGGGTGAGCCGCGCCACCATCGCGTTGCCCTCGTGGCCGGACGAACCGATCGTGTAGAACACTTTATTCTGCACGCGCAGCACGCGCGCCATCAGGTCGAGGTGGCGCGAGATCAACTGGGATTCGAACAGCTCGCGGAAGCCGCGCGCATCGAGCGCACTGCCCGGCAGCACCGGCTCAGCGTCATGCGGCGCGACGGGCAGTACCTCGCCCTGCCACAGCTGCACGAATTCGGTGAAGTTCTGATCGACGATCTCGGCGCGGTTGAAGCCCTTGTGGCGGGCGGCGATGGCAAACGGAATGGCAGTCATGGAATCTCGTCAACAGGCGGCCGCGGCGGCGACCATCGGGAAAGTATCGAGTGGAACCGGCGCATACGCCACGGTGCGGATCGCGATGCACGCACGGCAGCGCCATGCCGTTCAGCCATCGACGCCGCGCGGGCGCTCCGGTGGCAGCATCGGAAACGGTGGCGCGAGTGCGCGCAGCGCCGCGGCGCGACGCAGATCCTTGTCACGGCCGAAACTCTCGAGGATTCGGATCTGTTCGGCCATCGCCGGCACCGGCACCGCCAGGCCGTTCAGGCCCGCCAGGGTCAGCTGACCGGGACGGACCGGCTCCCAGCCCTGCCCCCGGTTCAGCTCCAGCGCGCCCATCACCTCCACCGGCAGCCCGGGGAAGGCAAAGCGCGCGAAATGCGAACGGAAGCGGTCGCTGTCGATCGGCGCATGGCCCGGCTCGCGCCGGGATGCCCACGCCGCGATCAGCCGCCCCGCGTCCTCGCGCGACACCAGCACGTCGACGTCGGCCACGCTCACCTCGGCGCCGAGCAGCAGCGCCGCCGTGCTGCCGATCAGGCACCACGGATCAAGGCAATGCACGTGCAGCTCAGGCACCACGTCCACCAGCGTGGCGTACAGCGCAGGCGAGACGTGGCTCATGCGCGACGTTGTTGCCAGGCGGCGCGGCTCTGGCCCCATACCTCGACCGCCAGATCCTGGTACGGCTCGGGCAGGCGGCCGGGGCCGATCAGGGAAGAGCCGAGGCGACGGGCAACCTCCTGCGAAGCGATGTTGTCCGGCGCGATGGTGTGGATCACCTCGCTCCAGCCCAGGTGATCAAACGCCCAGTCGATGGCTGCCGCCGAGCCTTCGGTGGCATAGCCCCTGCCCCACGCATCACACAGCAGGCCCCAGCCCACCTCGGGGCCGGGCCAGCCTTCGGGCTGCCACGGACCGAGCCGGCCGATCCAGCGACCGCTGGATCGTTCGATCACCGAGAACATGCCATAGCCCTGGATCGCCCACGCCCCGGCCATGGAAAGAAAACCGCGCCAGGCGACGGCGCGCGGCTGCGGGCCACCGATGTGCCGGGAGTTTTCCGCGTCGCCCATCAGCTGCGCCCAGCCCTCGAAATCCTCCGCCCGGGTCGGGCGCAGGATCAGGCGATCGGTTTCGATGTGGATTTCAGGAACGTGCAATGCCTGACTCCCGGCGGCGTACGCGCTTGGTGCCCGTCATTCCCGCGCAAGCGGGAACCCACTTTGCCCTGGCTACGGGAGGAAAAAGGGATTTCCGCTTGCGCGGGAATGACGCCGATCGAACAGGGCGCCGGACACGGCCGGCGCGCAAGATCAGAACGCGTTGATGCCGGTCAGTTCGCGGCCCACCACCAGCTGGTGCACGGTCTCGGTGCCCTCGTAGGTGATCACCGATTCCAGGTTCAGCGCGTGGCGGATCGCCCCGTGCTCGGTGGTGATGCCGGCGCCGCCGAGCACGTCGCGGCAGTCGCGCGCGATGTCGATGGCCATGCGCACGTTGTTCCACTTGGCCAGGCTCACCTGGGTCGGCTGCAGCTTGCCGGCGTCCTTCAGGCGGCCGAGCTGCAGCGACAGCAGCTGGGCGGTGGTGATGCGCCGGGCCATGTCGGCCAGCTTCAGCTGGATCGCCTGGTTGGCCGACAGCGGGCGACCGAACATCGTGCGGTTGGCGGTGTAGTCGAGCACTTCCTTCAGGCAGGCCTGGGCGGCGCCGATCGGGCCCCAGGTGATGCCGTAGCGGGCCTGGTTGAGGCAACCCAGCGGGCCCTTCAGACCCTTCACGTTGGGCAGGCGGTTGGCGTCGGGCACGCGCACGCCGTCGAAGAACAGCGCGCTGGTCACCGAGGCGCGCAGGCTCATCTTCTTGTGGATTTCCTGCGCCTTGAAACCGGCCGTGTCGGTGGGGACGATGAAGCCCTGGATGCCGTCCTCGGTCATCGCCCAGACGATGGCGATGTGCGCGAGGTTGCCGTTGGTGATCCACATCTTGGCGCCGTTGATGACCCAGTCGCCGCCGTCCTTCTTGGCGTGGGTCTTCATGTTGGCCGGATCGGAGCCGCCGTGCGGCTCGGTCAGGCCGAAGCAGCCGATGATCTCGCCCGCGGCCATGCCCGGCAGGTACTGCTTTTTCTGCTCTTCCGTGCCGTAGGCGAAGATCGGGTACATGCACAGCGAGCTCTGCACCGAGGCGAAGCTGCGCAGGCCCGAATCGCCGCGCTCCAGCTCCTGGCAGATCAGGCCGTAGCTGACGCCGTTCATGCCGCCGCCGCCGTACTCCTCGGGGATCGTCGCGCCGAGCAGGCCGAGCCCGGCAATCTCGGGGATCAGTTCCTTGGGAAAGCGGCCCTGCTCGAAGCAGTCGCCAATGATCGGCAGCACCTTTTCGTCGACGAAGCGGCCGACGGAGTCCTGCACCATGCGCTCCTCGTCCGTGAGCAGCGAGCGGACGTCGTAAAGGTCGAGCGGATCAAGACGGACAGCCATGAAGCCTCCAGCGGGTCGAGTAATCCGCCCATTCTAGCCTGCGCATACCGGCCCCGGCGATGACGCAGCGCCGCAGGAATGCCGCCCGCGGGCGCCGTCGCAGCCGTTGAGAAGCCGCTGCGCTCTCCTGCCGCCCATGCCGCTTGGCGGCCTCTCCATTTGGTGCAATTATTTACACCATGTCACTCACCGCCCGCCAGGCTGCCATCCTCGATTTCGTCCGCCAGCACCTGGCGGCCGAAGGCATGCCGCCCACGCTGCAGGAGATCGGCACGGCGTTCGGGCTGGAGCACGTCAATGCAGTGGTCAAGCACCTGCGCGCGCTGGAGACCAAGGGGCAGATCGCCCTGCTGCCCAACCGCGCCCGCGGCATCCGCCTGGTGGATGACGGCGCGTCCCGCGAAAGTCGCCGCGACGACAGCCTGCAGTTGCCGCTGATCGGCCGCGTCGCCGCCGGCCAGCCGCTGGTATCGGAAGCCAGCACCGAACGCGTGCTGCGGCTGGACCCGGCGCTGTTCCGGCTGCGTCCGGATTACCTGCTGCGGGTGCAGGGCGACTCGATGCGCGACGACGGCATCCTCGACGGCGACCTGATCGGCGTGCACGCCACGCCGGTGGCCGAGCACGGCCAGACCGTGGTGGCACGGGTCGGCGATGGCTTCACGGTGAAGCGGCTGTACCGCCGCGGTCGCCAGGTGCGGCTGCTGCCACGCAATGCCGAGCACGCGCCGATCGACCCCGACCCGCGCGAGGACTTCGCCATCGAAGGCCTGTTCGCCGGCCTGATCCGGCCCGGTTGAGCATGAATCCGGTGGCCGCCCCTGCCGACGCGTCCCTGACGACGCTGTTCGACGCCCGCCGCTTGTGGCGCGGCCGCGCGCGCCCGACCCAGGCCGACGGCATCCCGACCGGGCTGGCCGCGCTGGACGACGCGCTGCCGCAGGGTGGCTGGCCGCCCACCTCGCTGAGCGAAATCCTGCTGCCGATGGACGGCGTGGGCGAGCTGCAGCTGGTGCTGCCCGCGCTGGCCACGCTGGCCAGCCGCGATCGGCCGGTGATGCTGGTCACGCCGCCGTACCTGCCCGGCGTGGCCGGCTGGTCGGCGCGCGGGCTGGACATGCGCCATGTCGTCATCGTGCAGGCCGCTTCGTCCATCGAGACGCTGTGGGCGATGGAGCAGAGCCTGCGCAGCGCTGCCTGCTCGGCCGTGCTCGGCTGGCCGCCGCAGGCGGACGATCGCGCCCTGCGCCGGCTGCAGGTGGCCGCCGATACCGGGCAGACGCCGGCGTTCGTGTTCCGCGACCGCCGGCATGTCGAGCACGCCTCGCCAGCGGCGCTGCGGATCGAGCTGGAGACCCGCCCCGCCCCGCAGCTGCGCGTGCGCAAATGCCGCGGCGCCCAGCCACCGGCGCACCCTGTTCCCCTGCCGCGCCGGGGCGCATGAGCGCGCGCCATGTTGTGGGCCTGCATCGTGCTGCCGCATCTGGCGCTGGATACGCTCCAGCGTCGCCGTCCGCCCGGCGAACAGCCACTGGTGCTGATCGACGGACCACTGCAGGCGCGGCACGTGCTCGACGCCGATGCCGCGGCGCAAGCGACCGGCGTGCGTGCCGGCCAGCCGTTGACCACCGCGCAGGCGCTGTTGGCACGCTTCGAGGCGCTCGCCCACGACCCGGACCTCACCGCCCAGCAGCACGACTTGCTGGCCGCCTGGGCCTACCGCTACAGCGCCGAGGTGCTGCGCCTGCCCGATACCGGCGGACGCGGCGCGGTGGCGCTGGAAGTACAACGTAGCCACCGGCTGTTCGGCCACTGGCCGGACTTCGAGAAAAAGCTGCGCGACGATCTCACCGCCATGGGCTTTCGCCATCGCCTCGCGCTGGCGCCCACGCCACTGGCCGCACGCGCTTTGGCCGAGGCGTCCGATGGCGCGGCCATCGACGATCCGGGACGCCTGCGCCAGCGGCTTGCGCGCCTGCCGCTGCGTCATGCCGGGCTGCCGGGCCGCAGCGAAGAGACCCTGGCCGGGATGGGCGTGCACCAGCTCGGTGCGCTGCTCGCGCTGCCCCGCGCCGGCCTGCGCCGGCGCTTCGGCGCGCCGCTGCTGGACCACCTCGACGACCTGCTCGGCGACAGCACCCATCCGCTGCCGCGCTACCTGCCACCGGACCGCTTCGACCTGCGCATCGAGTTCAATTTCGACGTGGAGAACATCGCCTCGCTGGCCTTCCCGCTGCGCCGGCTCACCGGCGACCTGGCCGACTTCCTCGCCGGTCGCGACGGCGGCGTGCAGCGCTTCGTGCTCAGCCTCGGCCACCGCGGCCACGCGCCCACACGGGTGGTGGTCGGCCTGCTGCAGCCCGAGCGTGCGCCGGCCGCGCTGTTCGAACTGGCGCGCGGACGGCTGGAGCGGGTGGCCCTGGCGCATCCGGTGGTGTTCCTGCGCCTGCGCGCCACCGAGCTGCCGCCGTTCGTACCGGGCGGGCGCGACCTGTTCGACCAGCGTCCGGAACACGCCATCCCGCTGGAGCAGCTGCAGGAACGCCTGCGCGCCCGGCTGGGCGACAGCGCCGTCTACCGGCTGCAGGCCACGGTGGATCCACGGCCCGACCAGGCGCAGCGGATCATGCCGGCCAAGGCTGACCACGTGGCGCCGACCACGCGGCCGCGCCCAACCTGGCTGCTGCCCCGGCCGATCCCGCTGCGTGGCCACGGCCTACGCATCCTGGCCGGGCCGGAGCGCATCGAAAGCGGCTGGTGGGACGGCGGCGACCTGCGCCGCGACTACTACGTGCTGGAAACCGCCGACGGCCAGCACGCCTGGGCGTTCTGCCCGCCGGGCGAACGTCCCCGGGACGAAGGCTGGATGCTGCACGGGTGGTTCGCATGAGCGCCGGCAAGCGCCCGCACCTGCGCGTGGTCTCCTCGCTCGACGCGCCCGCCACCACGCCATCGTCTGCACCCGCGATGCCATCGACATCCAGCGCGGCGGCCAACACACCACCGCCGGGCTATGCCGAGCTGCACTGCCTCTCGCCCTACTCCTTCCATCGTGGCGCCTCGCATGCGCAGGAGCTGTTCGCCCGCGCCCAGGCGCTGGGCTACACCGCGCTGGCGATCACCGACGAGTGCTCGCTGGCCGGCATCGTGCGCGCGCTCGACGCGCAGGACGACACCCGTCCCACCAAGGGCGAACCGCCTGCCGTGCGGCTGATCGTCGGCGCCGAATTCCAGCTCGAGGACGGCCCCAAGCTGGTGCTGCTGTGCGAAGACCACGCCGGCTACACCCAGCTGTGCCGCGTGATTACCCAAGGCCGGCGCCGCGCCGACAAGGGCAGCTACCGGCTGACTCGTGCCGATTTCGCCCAAGGCCTGCCCGGCACGCTGGCGCTGTGGCTGCCGGACGCCACGCCCGATCCCGAACACGGTCGCTGGATGGCACAGACCTTCGCCGGCCGCTGCTGGCTGGCGGTGGAACTGCATCACGGCCCGGACGATCGGCAGCGGCTGCACGCGCTCACCGAACTGGCCGGCGTGCTGGAGCTGCCACTGGTCGCCAGCGGCGACGTGCACATGCACGTGCGCAGCCGCCGCGCCTTGCAGGACACGCTCACCGCCATCCGCCACCGCGCCAGCGTGGCCGAGGTCGGCGACAAGCTGTTCCCCAACGGCGAGCGCCACCTGCGTCGGCGCGAGGTGCTGGCGGCGAACTATCCTGCCGCGCTGATGGACGAGAGCCTGCGCATCGCCGCACGCTGCACCTTCGACCTGCGCACCATCAACTACACCTACCCGAGGGAACTGGTGCCCGAAGGCCACAGCGCCCGCTCGTGGCTGCGCCATCTCACCGAGGACGGCATGCGCTGGCGCTGGCCGGAAGGCGTGCCGCAGGTCATCCGTGCGCAGATAGAGCGCGAGCTCACGCTGATCGCCCAGCTGCAGTACGAGGCCTACTTCCTCACCGTGGCGGACATCGTGCGTTTCGCGCGCAGCCGGCAGATCCTTTGCCAGGGCCGCGGCTCGGCGGCCAATTCGGCGGTCTGTTTCGCGCTCGGCATCACCGAGGTGAACCCGGGCAGGATCGACCTGCTGATGGAGCGCTTCATCTCCGCCGAGCGCAACGAGCCGCCGGACATCGACGTCGACTTCGAGCACGAACGGCGCGAGGAGGTGATCCAGTACATCTACAAGAAATACGGCCGTGAACGCGCCGCTTTGGCCGCCACGGTGATCCGCTACCGCGGCAAGAGCGCCATTCGCGACGTAGCCCGCGCGCTCGGCCTGCCGCTGGACCAGGTCAACCAGCTCAGCCACATCTTTGCCCGTGGCCAGGGCGACACGCCGGCGCATGTGCTGCTGCGCGAGGGCGGCTTCGACCCCGACAGCCCGCTGATCCGCCGCTTGCTGAAACTCACTTTCCAGCTGCTCGACTTCCCCCGCCACCTGTCCCAGCACGTGGGCGGCTTCGTCATCAGCGACGCCGCGCTGGACAGCCTTGTGCCGGTGGAAAACGCGGCCATGCCCGACCGCACCATCATCCAGTGGGAGAAGGACGACCTCGAATCGATGCGCATGCTCAAGGTCGACTGCCTCGCGCTGGGCATGCTCACCTGCATCCGCAAATGCCTGCACCTGCTGCGCACCGAGCGCGGCCGCGACTTTCCCACCCTCGCCTCGCTGCCGCAGGACGACGAGCCCACGTACGAGATGATCCGCCGCGCCGAGACTACCGGCGTGTTCCAGATCGAGAGCCGCGCCCAGATGGCCATGCTGCCGCGGCTGCAGCCGCGCGAGTTCTACGACCTGGTGATTCAGGTGGCGATCGTGCGGCCCGGCCCGATCCAGGGAAACATGGTGCATCCGTACCTGGCGCGCCGGCACGGTCGCGAACCGGACATGTGGCACCACCCCGATGTCGCCGCCATTTTCACCCGCACCATGGGCGTGCCGCTGTTCCAGGAGCAGGTGATGAAGCTGGCCATTGTCGCGGCTGGCTACACCGCCGGCGAAGCCGACCAGCTGCGCCGCTCGATGGCCGCATGGAAACGTCACGGCGGCATGGAACCGCACCGCCAGCGCATCACTGCCGGCCTGCTCAAGCTCGGCTACGCCGAGGAGTTCGCAGCCCAGCTGTTCGAGCAGATCAAGGGCTTCGGCTCGTACGGTTTTCCCGAGTCGCATGCGGCCAGCTTCGCCAACCTGGTCTACGTCAGCTGCTGGCTGAAATGCCACGAACCGGCCGCATTCGCCTGCGCCCTGCTCAATTCGCAGCCGATGGGCTTCTACGCGCCCAGCCAGATCGTGCAGGAGCTGCAGCGCGTCAGCCGCGTGGCCGTGCGCCCGGTCGACGTGCGATACAGCCAATGGGACTGCACGCTGGAAGACGATCCGCGCCATGCACGGGGGCAACCTGCGCTGCGACTGGGCCTGCGCATGGTCAGCGGGCTCGGCGAAGCGGCCGGGCTCGCCATCACCGCGGCCCGCGATCAGCAGCCTTTCCGCGATGCCGAAGACCTGTGCCTGCGCGCCGATCTCAGTCGCCCGCATCGCGAGGCGCTGGCCGAAGCCGGCGCCCTGCGCGGCCTGGCCGGCCATCGCCACCGCGCCCGCTGGGCGGTCACCGGCGTGCAGGCACAGCTGCCGCTGTTCGAAGGCCAGTCCAGCGCCGAAGCACCCGCCGCCCTGCCCCTGCCCAGCCTCGCCCAGGACACCGCCGCCGACTACGCCAGCACCGGTCTCAGCCTGGGTCCGCACCCGCTGCGCCAGCTGCGCGCCCAGCTGCGCGCCCGGCGCTGCCGCGATTCACGCCAGCTGCAATACGCCCTGCACGGCAGCCATGTCCGTGCCGCCGGCCTGGTCATCACCCGCCAGCAACCGGGCACCGCCAGCGGTGTCATCTTCGTCACCATGGAAGACGAGCACGGCCCGATCAACGTGATCGTCTGGCAGCACGTCGCCAGCCAGCAACGCCGCCCCCTGATCAGCTCCCGCCTGCTGATGGTGGACGGCCAATGGCAACACGTCGGCGGCGTCCGCCACCTCCTCGCCCACCGCCTCACCGACCTCAGCGACCTGCTCGGCAAACTACAGGCGGGGTCGAGGGATTTTCACTGAATACGGAGCCACGCCGGCGCGCGGCCACAGGCACCGCGTCTGGCATCACGCGGGCGCCCGCGCGCGTCCGTGGAGGTACCCGATGTCGATGAACACGCATCCCTAGGTACTGGGGCTCGAAAAGGACGGCGTGCATTGCCTCAGGCTCACTGTGCGCCATCCGTCCGCTCCGGTTAACGTTCCAGCTTTAACGTAACCGGCCGATACCGACGCAGGGAGACCCGACCAGAGTGTCGGGCGGGGCGGGGTTGTTGATGTCCATGTTTTCCAAACTGATCGATATCCTCGGCAGCAGCAACGCAAAGCGCAGGGCGCGACTCACCCAGTGGCTGATCGCCAGCATGGTTTACCTCGGGGCAGCGACACTGCTGATCACCGGCGTGGGCCAGGGCTGGATGAACACCACGGCACTGTCGCTCTGGCTCGGCTTCGTCTTTGCCGTCGTGGTAATCAGCTACGCGTTGCTACGCAGCGGGTGGACAGAACGTTTTCGCGACCCTTCCGTGACGGTGTGGCAGCTCTCGATGGGCGTGCTCGCCGTGAGCTGGGGCTATCTCATCTGTGGCCCCATGCGCACTTCGGCGCTGTTTCCGATCATGGTGATATTTGCCTTCGGTGCTTTCACCCTGCGCTGGCGACAGATCACCTTCCTTACCGTGCTGGCATTGTCCAGCCTGATCGTGGCGGTGATCTTGCGCACCCTGTTCCCGCATTGGGTGCCGGCGCGCGGAGAGGTGCCACCGATGCGGCTGGACATCAACAACGTGCTGATGCTCGTTGTCGTACTGCCGGCACTCGCCGTCGTCGCCACCCGACTGTCCGGACTGCGACGCAAACTGAGCGAGCAGCGCGCGGCCCTGACCCAGGCGCTGCTCGAAGTGGAGCGGCTTGCGGTCAGCGACGAGCTCACCGGCATTGCCAACCGCCGCTCCACCCGACTGATGCTCGAGCGTGACGTCTCGCTCTCGTCACGGGCCATCACTCCGTTTTGCCTCGCCATTGTCGATATCGATCACTTCAAGCGAATCAATGACGAGCTTGGCCACGGCGCCGGAGACGACGTGCTCAAGGCCTTCGCCCATTGCGTCACCGCGCAATTGCGCAGCTCAGACTCGGTCGGTCGGTGGGGCGGCGAAGAGTTCGTCGTAGTTACGCACGGCAACCTGGAAGGCGCCGCTCGCCTGATGGAACGCATCCGCCACGCGGTGCGGACAGACTGCCACGCGACCCGCCCAGTCGCCTTTTCTGCCGGCATCGCCCAGCATCGGCCGGACGAAAGTGCCGATGAGCTCCTGGCCAGAGCGGACATTGCCCTCTATGAGGCAAAGCGCGCCGGCCGCGACAGATACATGGTCGCTGCCTGAGTTGGCACAAGGCGCGCCGGACGGTCATGCGCTATTGCAGGGGTCCGCACAGAGCGATGATGGTGCCCGGACCCGGGATCGAACCGGGATACCCGTGAGGGTGAGGGATTTTAAGTCCCTTGCGTCTACCAGTTTCGCCATCCGGGCAGGATGCGTGCGGAGCCTTGCCCAGTTGCATCAAGGCTGTCCGCAGCGCCGAAATCGTAGCACGCAGGCCGTGCCTGGCGGCCGCTGCCCAAGCAGTCCGCACGCACGTCCAAGGCGGGTTTTCCGCGCAACAAAAAGCCCGCTTGCGCGGGCTTTGGGAAAGCTCTTGAGAGCTTCGTGCTGCGATGGAGGCCTGGGTCGGAATCGAACCGGCGTACGCGGCTTTGCAGGCCGCTGCATGACCACTCTGCCACCAGGCCATCGTTCAAAAAAACAAAACCCCGGGCTACCGAGGCTTTGCCAAAAACTGGAGCGGGAAACGAGACTCGAACTCGCGACCCCGACCTTGGCAAGGTCGTGCTCTACCAACTGAGCTATTCCCGCGTCTGAGCCCGAAATGATAGCAGAAGGATGGCAATTGGGAAGGGCCCGGTGCATCCACGTTCCGATAGCGCGAACCATGGTTGCCACGCGCGGCAACCGCCCTGCGCCCAGAACGACAAAGCCCCGGACCAGGTCCAGGGCTTTGAAGAGATGAATCTGGAGCGGGAAACGAGACTCGAACTCGCGACCCCGACCTTGGCAAGGTCGTGCTCTACCAACTGAGCTATTCCCGCATCGGAGTCGCGCATTCTAGCGGCTGATCTCCATGCGTCAACCCCTCCGGCTCAGGAATCACCGCCCGGCTGCACCGGGCGATCCATGTCGCCGCGCAGCGCCGGCCAGGCAGCGCGCACGTAGTAAAGCCCGGACCAGATGGTCAGCACGCCGGCAACCACCAGCAACACCTCGCCGACGTGGTACAGGCGCAGCGTCTCGGCGTCGTGCTGCACGATCAGCACGGTCAGCGCGACCATCTGCATGACCGTCTTGAGCTTGCCGATGAAGGCCACTTTGACTGCCGCGCGCATGCCGATTTCGGCCATCCACTCGCGCAGCGCGGAGATGCTGATCTCGCGCCCCACGATGATCGCGGCAGTCACTGCCATCACCACCCCGAACCAGTCGTTCTGCGGCAGCGTGGGGCCGTAGTGGGACTGCAGCACGCGATGGTGCGACTCCACCAGCATGAACAGCGTTACCGCCACCATCAGCTTGTCGGCGACCGGATCCAGGAAGGCACCGAAGGCCGAGGTGAGTTTCATGCGTCGGGCCAGGTAGCCATCGAGCCAGTCGGTGACCGCAGCCAGCAGGAACACCAGTGCCGCCAGCACGTTGTGCCCCCGGAACGGCAGGTAGAAGGCCGCCACCATCACCGGCAACAGCGCCACGCGGAACAGGGTGAGCCAGGTCGGCAGGTTGATGCGCATGACGGGTCGGATCCTCGGGTAGCTCAGGCCGGAAGTGTCGCACGCCGCACGGTGAGCGCCACGCCAATGGCGACGGACTCAGGGATGCAGCGCGGCATAGATGCGCTCGGCGAGGCCCCGATCGATACCCTTGATGGTCATCAGCTCTTCCACCCCGGCGCCCTCCACGCCGGCCAGGCCGCCGAACGCCTTGAGCAATGCGGTGCGACGGCGTGCACCGATGCCGGGCACGTCTTCGAGGACGCTGCGCTCGCGCGCCTTTTCGCGACGCTTGCGGTGTCCGCTGA